>ENA-OSET01000172-OSET01000172.1-sediment-metagenome-genome-assembly--contig:-NODE-172-length-74309-cov-9.329023_pt1 | contig 74309 bp, 72 predicted proteins | sample MGYA00237882_ERZ534229 | MGnify/ENA primary metagenome ERZ534229 (study PRJEB26408, sample SAMN06266212) | sediment metagenome | isolation source: Hudson Canyon methane seep mesocosm | place: USA:Hudson... | reverse complement strand
GAAACCTATACCCTAAGTGAGTCGATCCGTAATGGCCTCTTCCAATTAATTTCCATTGCTACCACCACAGGTTTTGGTACCGAAGGCTTTGCTGAATGGCCTGTATTCTTACCGGTATTATTGTTCATGATGGCATTCATCGGCGGCTGCGCCGGCTCGACCGGTGGTGGTATGAAGGTCATTCGTATCCTACTGATTTATAAGCAGGGGATTCGAGAAATTCGTCGCCTGATTCATCCTAACGCCATCATTCCGGTGAAAATTAATAAGCGCCCAGTTAACGACCGTGTTTTAGAGTCTGTTTGGGGTTTCTTCTCGGTTTATATCCTCACCTACATGGTAATGATGGTCGCACTACTCGCCACAGGGTTAGATCACGTAACGGCTTTCTCTGCGGTAGGTGCCTGCCTTAATAACTTGGGCCCTGGCCTAGGTGAAGTGGCCGCACACTATGGTGATATTAGCGATGTTGCTAAATGGATCTTATCAATCACTATGCTACTAGGTCGCTTAGAGATCTTTACTTTCCTCGTTCTTATTAGCCCCGCGTTCTGGCGTAATTAAGCCGCTAGCCGTATTCATTATGCTCCTAGATTAGGTCGAGCGAAGTTGAAAAGCTTTGCTAGACTTAAATCTATATAACGCTTTAAGTGGCGATTGCCATTTTTTTGTAGCAAAGGACGCATAATTCAGCCTTATGATTAATTTGGAAAAAGCCTTAGCTGGGCGGCGGATTCTTATCGTCGATGACCTAGTTGAAGCTCGTAGCTCGCTAAAAAAAATGGCTACCATCCTTGGGGCTGGTGAAATTGATATCGCAACAGACGGTATCGAAGCCATGCACCTGATTCATGAGCATGAATACGATATCGTTCTATCGGACTATAACCTTGGCCGTACTAAAGATGGCCAACAAATCCTTGAAGAAGCCCGCTTTACTGAACGCCTCCGCGCCACTTCATTATTCATCGTCATCACCGGGGAAAATGCCATCGATATGGTGATGGGCGCACTGGAATATGACCCCGATGGTTATATTACAAAACCTTATACGCTCAATATGCTGAAAGAGCGTTTGATCCGTATTATCACAGTCAAAGAAGAACTGCGTCTGGTTAATGAAGCCATTGATTTACAAAAATACGACCTCGCAATTAAGCGCTGCTTAGAAGTATTAGAAAAGAATACACGTTTACGATTACCCGCTTCCCGTATGCTCGGACAGCTATTATTACGCCAAAAGAAGTTTCAACAGGCGTTGAAAATATATTCTCAGCTACTCAATGAGCGGTCAGTTTCATGGGCCAAGCTCGGACAGGCCATCTGTATTTATAAACTAGGCGATCCGCATAGTGCTTTAGCCTTATTAAACCGTGCCTTGGTAGATCATCCGCTATACGTGCAGTGTTATGACTGGATAGCAAAAATTTTATTAAGCCTAGATAAACCTCTAGAAGCGCAAGAAGCATTAGAGAAAGCCATCGCGATTTCTCCCAAAGCGGTATTGAGACAAATGGAACTTGGCCGTATCGCATTTGAAAATGGTGATATGGCGGCGGCAGAACCCGCGTTTAAATATTCCGTCAGACTCGGCCGTTATTCTTGCCATAAGTCGGTTAAGAACTACCTACAATTTGCTCGCTCGGCTCAATCATTATTGAATAACCCGAAAGAAAGGCAAACACAGAATAAAGCCAATGAGGCTTTCAGAGCGTTGGATGAACTGAAACAAGATTTTGCCGAAGATCAAGATTCATTATTCGAAGCCTCCATTGTGGAAAGTAAAACTCATTCCAATATGGAGAATAAAACGGAAGCAAAACGCAGTGCCGATGAAGCTGAACATCTACTGGCGAATCTTGAATGTCCAAAAATGGACTACAAGCTGCAAATGGCTGAAACCTTTATTGATACTGAGCAAACGGTAAAAGCCCAGCAAATGATTGATGAGCTGAAGGACTCAGAACTTTCAGACAAGCAGCGAATAAAACTCAACCGTATTGACCATGACTTAAACGGTGAAGCGCTGAAGCGTCATACAACCAGCCTCAACGATGAAGGCGTCGGACATTATGAAAGAGGGGAGCTTGAGGAGGCCATTATTGCCTTCGATCAAGCCACCAAATATGAACAAGCGGGTATCAGTGTCATGCTGAACTCAATTCAAGCAAAAATATCCTTAATGGAACGTGACAGCCCAGATAAAAAGATACTGAAAGAATGCCGAACCTTATTAATTCGCATTGGTGAAATTGCTAAAACTGATGAGCGCTTCACGCGCTATGCGCGCTTGAGAAAAACCTACGACCGCTTATGCCGAGCTGCAGCCGAATGAAGAAAGAGTCAAAGTTTGAATTTTTAGTCGCCGCTTTTGTTCATGATCTAAAGAATCAGTTACAAGCTTTATCGGGCCAACAAGATTTATTAATCAATGATTTACCCGAAAAGTATCAGCAAAAACTAGCACCCATGCTCAGGCAAACCAATCAAATTAAAGAAGATACTTTAAGGCTCGTCAGTTTGTTCCGCTTAGAGCATAAAGAACACTTCGCGATGGATGATGCTTGGCCTAGAGATACCGCCAGTAATGCGATTGAATCCTGCCGGTTACAGTTCCCCGAATTAGAATTTTGTAATCATATCAGTATGGATGCCCAAGGCTTTTACAATGAACAGCTTGTCCAGTTGGCCCTAGTAACCTTGATTACCAATAGCGCGCAAGCAGGAGCGAGACAGGTTGAGCTGCTCTGTGAAGAGCTGGATAACCAAAGCTTAAACATCATTATTCATGACGATGGTCCTGGCTTTAGTAACGACATTCTTGAAGGTCTAGCAGATACTACTAAGATAGAAGGAACGGGCCTTGGCCTGTCTTTTGTTGAAATGATTTGCCAGGCACACCAAGCCACAGATCGAGCAGGGCAATTGACGATCAGTAACTCAAAAGCAGGGGCAATTGCGACCCTCTATTTACCTTAAATCCCCCGACTGAAATCCTACCGTAAAACCTAGTGCCGTCAGCGCTTAGCACTGCTATAATCCCAGCCTTTCGTATTCCTATTTTTCATAATAGCCAACTATAGAAGGTCGCGCAGTGTCTGAACAAAGCCGCCATAATGTTAAAACCTTTCAAGGCCTAATTGCCGCCTTGCAAGAGTTCTGGTCCGAACAGGGCTGTATTATTAGCCAACCTATTGATCTAGAAGTAGGGGCAGGTACGTTCCACACCTCAACTTTCTTACGCGCAATCGGCCCAGAATCTTGGAATGCTGCTTATGTTCAGCCATGTCGTCGTCCTACCGATGGCCGTTATGGTGAAAACCCAAACCGCTTGCAGCACTACTATCAGTTCCAGGTAGTGATGAAGCCTTCGCCATTAGACATTCAAGAGAAGTACTTAGAGTCTCTGAAAGTTATGGGCATTGATACCCTAGTTCACGATGTACGCTTCGTTGAAGATAACTGGGAATCTCCGACGTTGGGTGCTTGGGGCCTTGGTTGGGAAGTTTGGTTAAACGGTATGGAAGTAACTCAGTTCACCTACTTCCAGCAAGTAGGTGGCCTTGAATGCTATCCAGTAACAGGTGAAATCACTTATGGTCTTGAGCGTATCGCCATGTACCTGCAAGAAGTGGATTCTATCTATGACCTTGTTTGGACTTATGGTCCAGATGGCAAAGCGGTTACCTATGGTGATGTATTCCACCAGAACGAAGTAGAAATGTCGGCTTACAACTTTGAACACGCCGATGTTGATTTCTTATTCTCTGCTTTTGATCAGCACGAAAAAGATTGTGCTCGTTTGATCGAAGAAGGCCTTGCACTGCCAGCTTATGAAAAAGTATTAAAAGCATCTCACGCATTTAACATGCTGGATGCTCGCCATGCGATTTCGGTTACCGAACGTCAGGGTTATATCCTACGTGTTCGTACCTTGGCTCGCAGTGTTGCGGAAGCGTATTTCCAATCGCGTCGTACGCTTGAATTCCCTCTAGCCCCTGAAGATCTTCGCAAAGAAGTTCTGGCCCTTGCCGCTGCTGCTGAAAAAGAAGCCGCAGACAAGGCCGCCAAAAAAGCGGCAAAAGAAGCCGCTAAAAAAGCTAAAGCTGGGGAGAAGTAATCATGACTAAGCGCGAATTTTTGGTAGAGCTCGGTACAGAAGAGCTGCCACCAACACAATTGAAAAAGTTATCTGATGCCTTTACTGCTGGCATCGAAGCTGGACTTAAAGATGCTGGCTTAAGCGATGGCATCGAAGTTATTTCTTATGCTGCGCCACGTCGCCTTGCGGTTTTGGTTAAAGACCTAGCCGAAAAACAAGCAGACCGTGATGAAGTTATTTATGGCCCGCCAGCGAACATCGCCTTTGATGCCGATGGCAAGCCAACCAAAGCCGCTTTAGGTTTTGCTAAAAAATCTGGCGCTAGCGTTGAAGATTTAAGCGAAGAAAACGGCAAGCTAAAAATCTCTCGCAGCATTGAAGGTAAGGCAACTACAGAATTGTTGGCGGGTATTATTCAAGCCTCTGTTGAGAAACTGCCGATCGCTAAGCGTATGCGTTGGGGCTCTAGCCGCATCGAATTCGTTCGCCCAGTGCAGTGGTTAATCATGTTATTCGGCAACGAAGTGGTTAACGGTGAAGTATTGGGTCTAACGGCGGGCAATACCTCTCGCGGACACAGATTCCACGCTAATAAAGAAATTACTATCTCTGCTCCAGCTGATTATCAGCAAGCCATGCGTGATGCCTTTGTGATCGTTGATTATAACGAGCGTAAAGAACTGATTAATAATCAGGTTAAAGCAAAAGGCGAAGAAGTCGGTGGCATTGCGATCATCGATGAAGACCTTTTAGACGAAGTAACGGGTCTTAACGAGTGGCCAACGGCGCTTGCCGGCAACTTCGACGAAGACTTCTTGCGTGTTCCAAGTGAAGCGCTAGTTTCTTCAATGAAAGAACACCAAAAGTATTTCCACGTTGAAGATAAAGATGGTCAGCTAAAACCTATCTTCATTACCCTAACCAACATTGAGTCGAAAGATCCAAGACAAGTTATTGAAGGTAACGAAAAAGTTATTCGTCCACGTTTAGCGGATGCTGCTTTCTTCTGGGATACCGATCGCAAAAATACCTTAGAAAGCCGTTATGAAAAACTCGATACCATTGTATGGGTGAATAAGCTTGGCACTTTGAAAGCCAAGACTGATCGTATTTCTACTTTGGCAACTAAAATTGCAACTGCAATTAACGCCGATACAGAATTAGCACAACGCGCTGCAAAACTTTGTAAGACGGATTTATTAACCGATATGGTTTATGAATTCACTGACTTGCAAGGTATTGCAGGAACGTATTACGCACAAGGCGACGGCGAACATGCTGACGTTTGTGCTGCGATGCAAGAGCAGTATATGCCTGCGTTTGCGGGTGATTCTTTGCCAACCACTCAAGCGGGTATCTGTGTAGCTTTAGCCGATCGTATTGATAGCCTAGTGGGGTTATTTGGTCTTGGCCAAATCCCTACCGGTTCAAAAGATCCATTTGCTCTACGTCGTGCCTCTTTAGGTGTATTACGTATCTTGGTAGAAAAAGAAATCAATATCGACCTAGGTCAGCTAATCGACTGGGGCATTGAGTCTACTTGGGAAACTGAACCTAAAGCAGAAACTAAAGCGACACTAACGGAATACATGCTAGATCGTTTCAGCGCTTGGTATTCTGATGAGAAGATTCCTACTGAAGTTTTCCAAGCGGTTCGCGCTCTTGGCGTAACGAACGCTCTAGATATCAATAACCGTGTACAAGCGGTAAACGCATTCTCTAGCATGGACGAAGCACAGGCTTTGGCTGCGGCTAATAAGCGTGTATCTAATATCCTTGCGAAGAACGGTGGTGATTCTGTATCAGCAGAAATCAATGCATCACTACTAAGCGAAGACGCTGAGAAAATATTGGCCGAGCAATTAGCTAGCAAGCAGACTCAAGTTCAGCCACTACTTGCTGATGCTCAATACAAAGAGGCTCTAGCGTCTCTTGCAGACCTGCGTGCAGCGGTAGATGCCTTCTTTGATAACGTCATGGTAATGGCTGATGATGAAGCCGTTAAGACAAACCGTTTAGCGTTATTGAAACAGCTACAAGGTTTGTTTATTGCTATAGCGGATATTTCTTTGCTGCAGCAAGGTTAATTTTAATTCGAAAATAACTTAATTTTCGAATCCTAAGCCTCCTCCAGTTAATCTGTTGGGGGCTTTTTATTATCAATTATTTATAAGACCTCTTTATGAACAAACTGATTATTTTAGATCGTGACGGCGTAATTAACCAAGACTCAGACGAGTATGTAAAAAGTCTCGAAGAATGGATTCCCATCGAAGGTAGCTGCGAAGCCATTGCTGATCTTTGCAAAGCAGGTTACACCATCGCGGTAGCTACAAATCAAAGCGGCTTAGCCCGAGGGTACTTTTCGCTAGATGACCTTGAAGCCATGCATGGCCGAATGAATGCTTTAGTCGAAGAGGCGGGCGGCACAATAGCAACTATTAAGTACTGCCCCCACGGTCCTGATGATGGCTGTGACTGCCGTAAACCATTACCTGGCTTAGTCGATCAGATAGAAGCCGAACTCAATATCAGCGCTAATGGCGCTTGGTTTATTGGTGATTCATTGCGTGATCTTCAAGCGGGATTAGCAAAAGGTTGTAAGCCTGCTTTAGTGATGACAGGGAAGGGGGAGAAAACACTTTTGAAGATGCTAACGACGGAAGTTGAGGCTGAAATTAAGCAAGCGCCGGTCTATACCGACCTTGCTCATTTTGCCCGAAGGATTCTTAGTGCTTAAGTTTAACTAACTTAAAAGCTACTTAAAGCACCATAGCCGCAACCCAGCCTGCGGCTAATAACGGTAAATTGAAATGAATAAAAGTCGGTATTACCGTATCGCGCATATGGCTATGCTGACCATCGGCATTCAAACCTGCGGTGGGCCCTAAGGTTGAGTCCGATGCCGGAGAACCTGCGTCACCCAACGCACCCGCCGTACCGACTAACGCAATTATCGCCAACGGACTGAACCCTAACTGAATACAGAGCGGTACATATATCGCGGCAATAATAGGAATGGTCGAGAAAGAAGAACCAATCCCCATCGTTAGTAATAATCCAACAATCAATAGAAGCAGTGCTGCCAAGGCTTTATTATCCCCAAGCCAACCTGAAGCGCCATTAACTAAGCTGTCGATATGGCCTGTGGTTTTTAATACTTCTGAAAAACCCGATGCCGCTATCATGATAAAACCAATCGATGCCATCATCTTCATGCCATCAACTAAGACTCCATCCGACTCGTGCCAGCGGATAACCCCTGTGGCCGAGAATAATAAGAAACCCGCCATTGCCCCTAATACCATTGAGCCTAAATACAGCTGAACGACAAATGCTAAGACGATGGCAGCACCGGCGACCCAGAGTGATTTTGTATTAAACTCTTGCTCAATGTGCTCCGTTTTTTCTACCAGTGATTGATCATAAGTTCTTGGCTGTCGATAACTGAATAATGCCGCAATCAACAAACCGATTAGCATTCCCATTGCTGGTATGGCCATAGCAGATACAACGGATAAGCCTTCTGTTTCTAATCCCGCGCTCGCTACCTTCGCTAAAAGAATGTCATTCAGATAGATATTACCAAAGCCGATGGGTAAGAACATATAAGGGGTTACTAGGCCAAAGGTCAGTACACACGCCACTAAGCGGCGGTCTAACTGTAAGCGAGTCATCACTAACAGCAGTGGAGGCACGAGTATGGGAATAAAAGCGATGTGAATCGGTACGATATTCTGTGAACTAACGGCAACGATCATTAAGCCTAAAAGTAGGGCATTACGTAGCCAAAAAGTATCGCTGCTGCGCTGACGATCTTCACCGCCAATACGTACGAGAATTTTTTGCGCTAATAAATGAGGTAAGCCAGAGAGCGAAATGGCGACCGCAAATCCCCCCAATAAGGCATAACTCAACGCAATACCTGCGCCACCACCAATTCCTTGGTTAAAGGCATTCAATGTTGTTTCGATATCCATGCCCGCAACCCAACCACCCACAAAAGCGGCGACGATCATCGATAGCATCACATGAAGTCGTGCCACGCTGAGCACTAACATCAAAATAACGGCGACTAAAACTGCATTCATATAACACCTATTAAGAGGAGAGTTCGGTTAAGAAGAGAGCTCGGTCTAAAACCTGACTGGTTGGATAAGGCGTGCAAGATACCACAGCTCTTGTCTTATGGGGCCTCTATCTGACAAAAAGACACAAGATGACTAGGGTCTTTCTTTCACTATAAAAGAGCTTTGCTCAAACTCGAGTGCCTGAGCTATAAGTCTGCCATCTGCTTGGAGTTCATAAAATTCAATGCCTGATGATGCATTGCCCTTTAGAGCGAGACTTAATTGAGCTGTACCTAGCTTAGTAGAAAAACAAAAGAAACCACTGTCGGCCCCATAGCCTTGCAGCCACTCGCCATTAAAAATAGGTTTATCTAGGCCAGTCCCTATCGCTTTACCAATGCTTTCCATCACCGTCCACAGCCGATAGAAATGTTGTTTTTGTGAATCCCCCGATTTTTCGGCCAATTTGTCACACTCTTTTTGGGACAAGTATTGTTGCGAAAACTCAACAAAGGGTCGGTCTTTTTGCGAGTTTTCTATATCAATGCCTACTTCAATATCCAGTGAGATGGCACAAACAACAAAATCTTTCGTATGGGATAGTGATAGGTACACCTGCCTATTCTTTCCTGCAATCGTCACAGGACTGGCTAGCTGAGGAGGTTCATCGCTTTTTTGTTGTATCAGCCAGAATGCTTCTGGTTGGGGAATAAGAGAGCTTAATGCTTTTCTTAATAAGAAATGGCCGGCTAAAAACTGTTGTTGGCGCGCTGGCTTCTGGCAATCAGCGAATCGAACTTTCTCTGACTCACTCAAGCATACCTTTGCACGATGAAAGAAATCCTCACCGAGCTGATTTACCTGACAACTGAAAACAATGACCCTGCTCATTAAGTGATCTTTCCTAAGGGTTCCAGTACATAAAAGGACTGTGGTTCCCTTTAAGGTAATGTTATTATTGCTAATAGTATTTATTTTATAATAATAACCGCTGTTTATCACAGCAGTCATTCAAAGCAGTGGAAGTTTAGGTCGATGACCAACATTTATATTAAAGATTGGTCAGCATGGACGCCTAATATCAAAGATAAAGATAATTGGGGTCAATGGGCAGAAGGTTCAAATAGTGAGTTCAGCGATGAGCTTAATATTTCTGATGTTCCAGCCATGCTTCGTCGTCGCCTCAGTAGTCTAGGCAAGATGACGATTGCTTGTGCTAATGATACCCAGCAAGATATCGAGCAGCGCCCAAGCTTGTTTTGTAGCCGCCATGGGGAAGTGGCTAGATCTCTAGAACTTCTGAAGAGCCTTGCCAGTGGTGAACTGTTATCACCTACTCACTTTAGTCTCTCTGTACATAATGCCATCGGCGGCATGTTATCGATCAATAAGAAAGATACTAGTAATATTACTGCCATCGCTGCCGCAGAAAATACGGTGGGCACTTCGTTACTTGAAGCCCAGCTGATATTGCAGGAACAGGGATGCCAAGAAATACTTTGCATCATTTATGACGACCCGATTCCTGAGCCTTATACCACAGAGATTAATTTACCTGCCCAGCCTTATGCTTTGGCACTGGTATTAAGTAATGAGCCTAGTCGCATTAATCTTGAGCTATCAATTGAATCGGAAGCAGCATCAAGCTATGAAAACCCTAGTGAGCCACAAGCATTATCATTAATTCGATTCTTATTATCCGACTCTGCTTGCTTACAACTTTCCAATCTCCAAACTTGCTACCAATTAAAGAAAGTTGAGCCTTAGAGATGAGCCTTGGAAAGTACTGGCGTTTTAGCGCAACCTTCTTTTGCTTTATGACCTTTGGTATCGGCGGGATGACTCTGCCTTTAATCGTGCGTCCACTGCTATGGGTAGTCATTCGTAATCCCTTACAAAGACAGCGTACGGGAAAGCGAATGGTCCATTATAGTTTCCGCGCGTTTGTCGAGATCATGCAGTTTCTTGGGGTAATCCGCTATCGAGTCAGTGGCACAGAAAATCTCGCTAAAACAGGCCAACTTATTCTGGCTAATCACCCAACATTAATCGACGTCGTATTATTGATCGCCTTTGTTAAAAACGCCGATTGTGTGGTTAAAGAAAGCCTTTTTAAAAATCCTGCGACCTATGGCGCAATCACCATGGCGGGATACATTACAAATGACAGCCCTGCGAAAATGTTAGATAAAGTTGCTCGCTCATTGCAGCAAGGGAATAATGTTATTATCTTTCCCGAAGGTACGCGAACCACATTGAACGAGCCACTGAAGTTAAAGCGTGGCGCGGCCAATATCGCATTAACCTCAAGCTCAGACATTACTCCCGTTATTATTACTTGCTCTCCACCGGCGCTGAGTAAAGAACACCGCTGGTACGAAGCGGCAGATGAGAGAGTTAACTTATCGATCGATATCCGAGATTCCATCAATATCAATCAGTTTTCACAATCTGAACGGACATCGCATTCTTCTAGGCAGCTCACTCGCTACCTAGAATGGTATTTTTCTGAAGCCCTCGCGCTGCATTAATACCGAAGTAAATCACTATAATTAATAAGGAATGGTCACAATGACAAACGAAGAAATACAAGCTCGCATCTCGGAAGTATTATGTGAACTGTTTGAATTGGATAGCGCTGACGTTACTCCAGAAGCCAGACTTTATGAAGATCTAGATATTGATAGCATTGATGCTGTGGATCTAATCGTTGAATTAAAAACCATGACCGACGGCAAGAAAATAGATCCTGAAGATTTTAAGAGCGTACGTACAGTCGGTGATGTTATTACCGCAATCGAAAAGCTGATGAATAGCTAATCGAGCATGCAAATTTTCTTAAAGGTTCTGATCACTGTACTGACCTTGCTATATCCATTAGCAATTTATTTTGGTTTACAGCACTTCGACCCACGTCACCTCGTTTTGGTACTCTTCTTCGTTGTTATTAGCCGTGCTTTAACAACGGATAAGTCCGTGACCAATCATTGGTTATGGCTGCCTATCTTTTTGATATTGATTGGTTGGAGTTGGATTGATAATTCAGATCTAGGGTTAAAACTCTACCCGGTAATTATTAATGCCAATTTGCTGGTACTTTTTGCCTTGAGTCTACGCTCACCGATGCCGATTATTGAGCGCTTAGCCCGCTTGCAAGAACCCGACTTACCACCCGAAGCGGTTATTTATACGCGTACCGTTACGAAAGTTTGGTGTGGTTTCTTCATTATCAATGGTTCTATCGCCGCTTATACCGTATTTCTCGATAATACTGAGATCTGGGCGCTGTATAACGGACTGATATCTTACGGTTTGATGGGCCTATTAATGGCTGGGGAATACTTAGTGCGCCTTCGAGTTAAAAGGCAAATTGATGCCTAGCGCTAAGCCTAACTTCATTCCTTTAGAAGAAACCCTAAGCCAAGACAGAGATCCGCAGCAAGACTTCGCCTTTTGCCAGCAAACGAGTCTGAGTTGGTCGCAGTGGTTGCTTAGGGTAGAAGCGTGGTATGCGCATCTACTGGAGTTTGATAAACAGAATTGGGCCGTTTTTTATTCTGATAGTGCTGAGTTCTCTGCCATCTTATTTGCACTTTGGTCGCAAGGCAAAACAAGCTGCATAATAGGAACGAACAATCCTGCAACCGTTGAGGATTTAAACCAACACGTAGACGGTTTTATTGGCGAGTTTGACGGAGTATTAACCCAGCCTCTTATTTCTCCCAAAGATGTTATCAGTTCAGATAGTCACCAACAATCATTCCCTATTCTGAATACCGAACTACCACTAATTGAGATATTCACTTCGGGTTCTTCCGGCAAACCGATTGCTATCCATAAAAGTATTAATCAACTTAGCCAAGAACTCAGCAGCCTAGAGCAATTATGGGGACAGCAGCTAGCAGATAGCAATATTGTTGCTACGGTAAGCCACCAACATATATATGGCTTATTATTTAGAGTGCTATGGCCTATCTGTGCTCAACGTCGCTTCCACCGTTTCAATTTTGAATTTATTGAAGACCTTGCTAACCAGTTGCATACCATCCAGAACTTCGCGCTTATTTCTAGTCCTACCCACTTGTCGCGTTTACCGGAAGGATTAGAAAGAAAAGAGATTCAACAGCAAGTGAGCGCCATATTTAGCTCTGGAGCACCGTTACCCGAAACCGCTAGCCAAACAGCTCATGATTTCTTTCAGCAGAATATCAACGAAGTGTTTGGTAGCTCTGAAACTGGGGGTATCGCTTGGCGCCAGCAGCATACCGATGCATACAAACATTGGCAGCCACTACCCAATGTTCAATTTAGAATTGATCAAACTTCTGGCTGCCTGACGATTCAGTCTCCCCATTTGGCCGACTCACAGTTGGATGATGAGCAATGGTATGAAACCTCTGATCTTGCGAAAAGCATCAATGCTTCGAGCTTTCAGCTACTGGGTCGTAATGATAAAATTGTAAAGGTTGAAGGCAAACGTTTATCCATCACAGCAATGGAAAACCGTCTATTAGCAGAAGATGGCATTAGCGAAGCGCGTATCTTAACCCTTGATCATACGGTAAGTGATAAATACAAACGTCTTGAAATTGGCGCTGCCCTGGTTTTAAACGAACAAGGTGAACAACAACTTGCTCGAATAGGGCGTAGAGCTTTTAGCTTGCTGCTAAAAGAAAAATTATTACAACAATTTGAACGACCTTTGTTACCGCGTAAATGGCGCTTTGTAAGCGGTTTCAAACGCAATAGCCAAAGTAAGGTCTTACATCAGGATTTAATCAGTTTATTTATGCAAGATATTCCCGCCGTTATACACCCGGTTATCACTCAACAAACGAATACTGATGATAACAAGGTAATATTTGAGCTTGTGGTACCTAAAGAGTTGAGTTACTTCGATGGCCATTTTGAACAACAAGCTATTTTACCTGGAGTTGTTCAAGTTCATTGGGCTGAATATATGGCTCGTAAATGCTTTGAATTTCCGACTAACTTTACCGGCCTTTCAAACATTAAGTTTCAACAGATTATTCTTCCGGGGCAAGACGTGACATTAGAGCTGTCCTTGATAGAAAAAGAAATTGCAGACCAAGGGAAGAGCTTCGCAATTAACTTTGCTTACTCATCCAGTGCAGGGAAGCACGCAAGTGGAAAACTTGCCTTCGCTTAGGCAGACACTTCAAATTAAATTTTAACAAATATAGAAAGTAGAATTTTAAATTATGGTTACCTTTGACGGATCACGCCTCACCATTGAAGATATTGTCGATATTGCACAGCAATCTTCTACTGCAGAACTCAGTACTGACAGTGAATTTCGCAGCCGCATTAGTCGAGGCAGTAGCTTTCTCGATACCTTGTTGGAAGAAGATGGTGAAATCTATGGCGTAACCACAGGTTATGGCGATTCTTGTACAGTATCAATACCGTCAGATCTAGTGACTGAATTACCTAAGCACCTTTATACCTTTCATGGTTGTGGTTTAGGCGCAATGCTTTCTCCTACCGCTGGCCGTGCCGCTTTAGCGGTTCGCTTAGCTTCTTTATGCCAAGGGTATTCCGGTGTTAGCGAAGTCTTATTAGAGCAACTTGAGCGCTTGTTGAAGCTTGATATTGTTCCGGTTATTCCTGAAGAAGGCTCCGTGGGCGCTAGTGGTGATCTAACACCGCTTTCATACATTGCCGCTGTTCTTTGTGGAGAGCGCCAGGTTTATTACCGTGATGAAATTCGTCAAACTAAAGATGTCTTCGCAGAGTTAAATATTACGCCGATCGTACTACGCCCTAAAGAAGGTTTAGCCATCATGAACGGTACTGCCGTTATGACCGCCATTGCTTCTCTGGCTTATAGTCGTGCAGAGTATCTAGCCAAACTAGCCACTCGTATTACCGCCTTAGCGACCTTGACGACGAAAGGTAATGCGCACCACTTCGACAAAACCTTATTTTCAGTTAAACCTCACCAAGGCCAGCAGAAAATTGCCGCTTGGTTACGTGATGATTTAGAAGTCGGGACGCCTCCGCGTAATTCTGATCGCTTACAAGATCGCTACTCTCTGCGTTGTGCGCCACACGTTATAGGTGTTATGCAAGATGCGCTTCCTTGGGTTAGACAACTGATCGAGAACGAATTAAATAGCGCCAACGATAACCCGATTATTGATGGTGAAGGCGAGCACGTATTACACGGCGGTCATTTCTACGGTGGCCATATCGCTCTAGCGATGGATACCCTTAAAAATACCGTCGCAAACATTGCTGATTTGCTCGATCGTCAAATGGCTTTGATGATGGATACTAAATTCAACCATGGTCTACCGGCCAATCTATCCGGTGCCGAAGGCGAGCGCAAAGCGATTAACCATGGCTTTAAGGCGGTTCAGATTGGTACCTCGGCTTGGACTGCAGAAGCGTTAAAGTTAACCATGCCCGCGAGTGTTTTCTCGCGTTCAACTGAATGTCATAACCAAGACAAGGTGAGCATGGGGACAATTGCTGCCCGTGATTGTATTCGTGTATTGCAGTTGACTGAGCAAGTGGCTGCGGCAGCACTATTAGCATCTTGCCAAGGCTTAGAGCTACGAATGAAAAATAACGAAATTCACAGTGATGATGTATCTAATAAGATTATCGATCTGTTAGCTGAGGTTCGTACTATTAGTCCATTCGTTACCGAAGACCGTGCCCTTGATAGTGAGCTGCGCACTATGATTGATGGCATTCAAAATAAATCTTGGGATCTGTATTCGGATTAATACTATGTTGAAAGCATCTGTTGAAATTTTAGTGCCCTTTCATGACGTTGATACCATGGAGATTGCTTGGCATGGCCACTATGTTAAGTATTTCGAAATTGCTCGATGTGAGCTACTGAATAAGCTCGGCTATAACTACAAACAGATGCGCGACTCTGGTTTTGCATGGCCTGTGATCGATTTACACATTCGTTATCCAGGCCCTGCGACGTTTGACCAAATCATCGTCGTCACAGCAACATTAAAAGAATGGGAAAACCGTTTGCGCATTCAATATGAAATTAGAGACGCGCTTACTCAGAAAAAACTAACCAAAGGCGAAACCAGCCAAGTTGCGGTCAATATGGAAACGCAGCAGATGTGTTATGAATCACCAAAGGTTCTGTTAGATATTATGGCTAAGCACGAAGCCGCTAAACAGGAAAGCGCGTAATGATTCGAGCTTTGCACCTGCTGACCCTGTCCCTGTTATTAATGACCTTATCTTCCTTTGCACAGCCTCGGGCTGAGCAAGATGTAACGGTATTAAATAAAATATTGGCAAAGCAATCTCAGGTTGCAGGGACCTTTGAACAAGCAAAGCATTTAGCCATACTGCCAATGCCTATTCGTTCATCGGGAGAATTCTCCTTCACTGAACTATCGGGTCTTAACTGGACAGTATTAAAGCCTGTTCATAGCCAGATGGTTTTGGATGATCAAGGCATTCGTCAGATTCAAGAAGGCAAGGTTGTTTGGGCATTAGATGCTAGCCAGCCAGCGGCCAGCCACATCTCTACCATTATTGCTTCAGTTCTCGCAGCAGATTGGCAGACGCTGAATAAACACTTTGACCTATCACATACGCTCACAGGTACACGTTGGGATATTAACCTACAACCGACTAGCCAGGTTTTACTGACAGCGGTCAAGCGTATTACCTTGACGGGTGAACAGGTATTAGAAAAGATGACTTTATTTGAGGCTAACGGTGATAGCACGGTCATTCAATTTGATATCCGTAATTCTCAGCCTTGACCATGCCTAACTTGCTTACTCTTATCCGTGGTGCCTGGCTAGCCGGCATTATCTTTTGTATTGGCGCTATTTTTTACTCGCTCAATGCTGGCCTCAAGTTTGATACGGATATTTTATCTTTATTACCCGAATCACCTCATTCTCAAAGTGAAAGAATCGCTAATCAAGCGTTAGCAGAGTCGAGTAATAAACGTGTCATCTTTTTGGTCACAGGTATTGATAGACAACAAACTCAATCAGCAGCACTCGAAGTTCAACAGGCACTGATTAGTAGTGAGATTTTTCTAACGGTTCAAGGTCGTATCGATGCTCAGCAATTAGCCGAACTGCAAACGTCTCTTGCTCAGTTTGAATATTTTCACTTAACCAATGACGATCAAAAGTCGCTTGAAAATCACTCCGTCTCGAACCAACACCCTCTCATTAAGCAAGCACTTAGTCGTTTATACAGTCCGATGAGTGCTGTCGTTGGCAAAGATATTCAATCAGATCCTCTGCAGTTATTTTTTAACTGGCAGTCTGCTATGTCACCCTTAACGGCATTCTCACTGCAAGATGATTGGCTTACTCGCGATGTAAATGATCAGCGCTATTATTTAATCAGTGCTGAATTACGCCAGAGCCCATTTGATATATCGACTCAGCTTCAATTAGACACTTTAATCACGGAGCTGAGAAATAACCTCGGTGATACTATCGAAGTACTGACTTCTGGCATTATTTTTCACGCCAGTCATGGGGCGAAACAAGCTCAGTTTGAGATATCCACCATTGGGCTCGGTTCAATACTGGCCATCATGCTTTTGCTGCTTTTCATCTTACGCAAAGTCTCTTTGGTATTAATAACCTTTTTACCCATTATTGTGGGCTGTACGGTTGCTTTTGCACTGACCTTATTAATCTTTGATAAAGTTCACTTGATCACCTTGGCTTTTGGCGCCGGACTCATCGGTGTGGCAATTGACTATTCTCTGCATTTTATTTGCGCCTCGATTGCTACCGAATCTAAGCAAGGCTTATTACGACGTATCCTGCCGAGCTTAGCTTTAGGTTTATTGTCTAGTATCGTCGCTTATGCTGCTCAAGCGATGACGCCATTCCCTGGATTACGACAAATGGCCTGTTTTTCCGCATTGGGATTAATAGCGGCGTGGCTGACCGTGGTGTTATTTTTACCTCTATTTAACATTCCAACATCAACCTGGGCACAAACACGGGTTCTACCCATCTTGAGTAAGCTCAGACATTATTGGCCCAGCATTCAACAAGCTCGACTTTATATACCCCTGCTTATTCTTATCATGCTATCCATTTGGCAGTTGGGCTCATTAACGGTCAATGATGATATTCGTAACCTGCAAACATCCCCGGATGAGTTGATCGCGAACGAAGTTCGAGTATTGAATTTATTAGAAGCACCCGCTTTTGGCCAATACCTAGTCCTGAATGCAGCAACCGCGGATAGACTATTACAGCTAGAAGAAGCCATCGCATTACAACTTGAAAGCATAATCCATGATGGCCATTTACAAGCTTTTCAATCATCGGCCCAACAACTTTATTCGCAAAATAAACAACAGCAGCAATACCAGTTAATTGCAGACAAGGTCTATGGTGAACAGCAACTGCTACAGGCTTTCAGTCAAGCACTCGGCGCAGAGAGCATTGAGCGTTCCGCACGTCAGGTATTTTTAAACTCTAATAATGACGTTATGACTTCTGAACAATGGTTGCAAGAACCTGCGAGCCAAGGTTATAGACATCTATGGCTAGGACAAACGGACAATACGTTTTATTCCTTAATCACCTTTACTGGTTTAACAGCGGAAGCTATTGAAAAACTTTCTAAACTAAAGAGTGATCAGGTCATCTACATTGATAGGGTGCAGTCGATTAGCAATATATTAAGCCTATATCGCTCGCAGCTTTTATTATGGATTATTGCCGCTTATGGTTTCATCCTTTTAGTATTAACCATGAAGTACAAACTACAGGCTTGGCGAGTTATTGCAGCGCCGGCATTAGCCAGTATTTTCACTATCGCTCTGCTTTCTGCATTAGGTGCGCAAATAACGCTGTTTAATCTCTTAGCCTTGTTGATCTTATTAGGCATTGGTTTAGATGCCAGTATCTTTTTATTCGATAGTAAAGGCGAACCTCATACCTGGCTCGCCGTTAACCTTTCAACGCTAACAACCTTATTTGCTTTTGGTTTATTGGGTTTATGCCAAACACCGGTCTTACATTATTTTGGCATTACCATTTTAATCGGTATCTTCCTTATTTGGTTATTAGCGCCGAGTTTTACGATGAAAGGAGACTCCAATGAAGCCCATTAGAATCATTGCTTTAATCGCGTTATGCATTAATTTAATGGCCTGTAGTCTATTCTCTCAGCCTCAAGAGTTGCCAAAATTTCCGTTATTTTCACCCCGAGACTTTCCACAAGCGCTGCAAGTTACTCAGCTGGTTAGCAGTCAGGTGAATGATTTACCGCAAGTTCTTATTGCGTCTTGGTCGATAGAGGAGAGCAAGATGAAGCTTGTTGGCCTGACCGCTACTGGGCAAGAATTATTGCGCTTAGAATACGATGGCAAAAAACTCAAAGAATTCTACAGCCCACTATTGAGCGTACCGATAGAAGGGCGCATTGTTCTTTCGCAAATTCAATTAGCTTATTGGCCATTAGACAAAATTGAAGCTGAATTAGAAACTAGTGCTTGGCAGGTCGTTGAAAAAGAATCTCACCGCCAGATCACATTTAATGGCCATCTCATTACATCCATTAAAGCCCTTGAGGATGATGTTGAGCCAAAAGAATACAGCCAGTCATGGCCACACTTATTGATCAGCAACCCGATTCTTAAGCAAGAAATTACTATTAAGACGTTAGACGTAGGAAAATTACATGAATAATACTGCGGTATATTTAAATCACTTAGGTGTTATTTGTGCACTAGGATCAGATCACCAAGATATATCTCAAAAACTGTTTAATGGTTTTTCCGACAGCCTAGTAAAAACCACTGACTACAGTGAAGAAGCTGTCTACGTGGGCAGAGTCAATGAGCCCTTACCTGCGTTATCAGATTTTCCCGCACTCGAACGTACTCGAAATAATCAATTATTAAGAGCCGCGTTTAATTCGATCCAACAAGCCTTCTTGCAATCGACTAAAAATATTCCTGCACAACGTATCGGTATCGTTATTGGTACCAGTACCAGTGGTATTGCAGAAGGTGAAAAAGCCCTTGCTCAGCAAATTGAAACCGGCGCTCTGCCAGACGATTACGACTATAGCATGCAAGAAATGTCAGCTCCTGCAACCGCTTTGGCTAACTGGGCCGGGGCAAAAGGCCCTTGCTATGTTATTTCAACCGCTTGTTCCTCCAGTGCAAAAGCCCTTGCCAGTGCTCGCCGATTAATTCGCGCAGGAGTCTGTGATGTCGTCATTGCCGGCGGTGTAGATTCTTTGGCAGAACTGACTATTAACGGTTTTTCAGCTCTGGATTCCGTCAGCAAAGGAATCTGTAAACCGTATAGCGCTAGCCGCGATGGTATTAATATTGGCGAAGGTGCGGCACTTTTTCTCGTTAGTGATAAAGCGTCCAAAGTCAGCTTAGCGGGAATAGGAGAGTGCTCCGATGCGCATCATATTTCCGCACCAGAGCCAGACGGTAAAGGGGCTGAACAGGCGATGTCATTAGCGATGAAGAATGCCCATATTAATCCTGACGCTATTGGCTATATCAATATGCATGGCACGGCTACGGTACAGAATGACCGTATGGAAGGGCGAGCCATTCATCGGCTGTTTAGCGACAAGGTGCCGTGCTCTTCAACTAAAGCATATACAGGCCATACCTTAGGTGCTGCGGGCGCGATTGAAGCTGCTTTTTGTTGGTTATTGTTAGCGAACGAAGAAAACAATAAAATGCCGATCCATTTATCCGACCACGCTATTGATCCTGAATTAGATCCTATCGCTTTGGTCACTGAAAACTCACATGATCAGGCGATACAATACGCTATGAGTAATTCTTTCGCCTTTGGCGGCAATAATATTTCGTTAATTTTGGAGCGCCAAAAATGATAACGAACTACCCCATTGACGAACTTGTTCCTCACTCAGGGACTATGAGCCTACTTGATCAAGTCATCGAGTACGATAATGATTGGCTCATTGCTGAAGTCGGCATCCGCCCTGATACTTTGTTTTTAACTGACGAGGCTGTTCCGGCTTGGGTCGGTATTGAGTATATGGCTCAGGCAATTGCAGCATTTGCAGGGATTCATGCCAAAGCACAGCAACAAGATGTTAAACTCGGCTTTCTATTAGGCAGCCGAAAATATTCCTCTTCTCATAGTCATTTTGCTCTAGGATCTTGTTTGCAGATCCGTGTTGAAAAAGAAATGCAATCGGAAGAAGGTCTCGGGGTTTTTAATTGCACCATTACTTCTGCTGATGATTTATTGGTAAGTGCACGACTTAATGTTTTTCAGCCAAAAGACGCTGAACAATTTTTTCAAGACGAAGGATTAAAAAGTGAATAACGATAAAACTATTCTAGTCACGGGCTCAAGCCGTGGCATTGGTCGAGCCATCGCATTACGACTTGCAAAAGATGGTTTTAATATCGTTATCCATTGTCGCTCGGGTTTAGAAGAAGCCGAAGAAACTAAAAGCGCTGTCGAAGCGTTAGGGCGCCAAGCGCGTATATTGCAGTTCGATATCGCTAACCGTCAACAAACTCACGATGTTTTAATGGCGGATATTGAAGCCTTTGAAATGTATTATGGCATCGTCTGTAACGCCGGCTTAACTCGCGATAACGCTTACCCAGCGATGAGCCCTGATGATTGGGACCTGGTGGTACATACAAACTTGGATGGTTTCTTTAATGTGACTCATCCTTTGACCATGCCTCTTGTTCGCCGCCGTAAACCAGGGCGCATTGTTGCGATCTCTTCTGTATCCGGTGTGATAGGTAATCGTGGCCAAGTCAATTACAGTGCATCAAAAGCAGGACTTATCGGTGCTTGTAAAGCACTGGCCGTTGAACTGGCCAAACGTTCTATCACAGTGAATTGTGTTGCACCGGGTTTAATTGAAACCGATATGATCGACGATGTGCCAGTTGAAGAAGCGTTAAAAATGATTCCTGCAAAACGCATGGGTCAACCTGAAGAAGTCGCAGCAGCCGTTAGCTTCTTAATGGCTGAAGATGCAGGTTATGTCACTCGCCAAGTAATTTCCGTAAATGGTGGAATGTGTTAATGAACAGAGTTGTAATCACAGGTATGGCGGGTCTATCGCCTATCGGTCTAGATTGGGAAAGCGTTTCTCATAATTTAAAAAATATGAATACCGGTATTCGTTACATGGAAGACTGGGATAAGTATCAAGGTTTAGATACTCGTCTTGCCGCGCCGATTTTTGATTTTGAGAAACCGGAACATTATACCCGCAAGCAAACTCGTAGCATGGGCCGCGTAGCTTTAATGGCAACCCGAGCAACTGAGCTAGCACTAGAGCAGGCGGGTTTATTAAACGACGAACGCATTAAAGATGGCCGCATGGGCGTCTCTTTTGGTTCATCAAGTGGTACTCCCGATGCGGTTGCTGACTTTGCTCAAATGAAGCTAAACAATAGTACACGAGGCTTAAACGCAACGTCTTATATCAAGATGATGGCCCATACCGCCCCGGTTAATATTGGTGTTTTCTTTGGTTTAAAAGGCCGTGTCATTACGACTTCCAGTGCTTGTACTTCTGGTAGCCAAGGTATCGGTTATGCTTACGAAGCGATTAAATTCGGTCGCCAAGAGATGATGGTTGCGGGCGGTTGTGAAGAGTTATGCGCTACTGAAGCGGCCGTATTTGATACGCTATTTGCTACCAGTACTAAAAACGATACCCCTGATAAAACACCGACACCGTTTGATAAAAATCGTGATGGTTTGGTGATTGGTGAAGGGGCAGGGGCTTTGATTCTAGAATCATTAGAATCGGCCCAAGCTCGTGGAGCTAATATCCTGGCAGAAATCGTTGGCTTTGGCTGTAACTCAGATGGCACTCATGTGACCCAACCTAACTCAGCGACGATGCAAAAAGCCATGGAGTCGGCACTTAAAGATGCTGATCTAGATGCCAGTAGCATTGGCTATGTTAGTGCTCACGGTACTTCGACCGACCGTGGTGATGTTGCAGAAACTACCGCAACCTTTAATGTCTTTGGTAAAGATATCGCTATCAGCTCGATGAAAAGTTTTACCGGCCATACATTAGGCGCTTGTGGTGCGTTAGAGGCTTGGGCTTCAATTAATATGATGAAGGAAGGCTGGTTTCATGCAACCGCCAACTTATCTGAAATCGACCCTGAATGTGGTGATTTGAACTACATTAAAGATGAGCCACGCCAAATTGATACCAATTATGTGATGAGTAATAACTTTGCTTTTGGTGGCATCAATACGTCATTGATTTTTAAGCGCTGGCAGGATTAAGCGGCTTAGTTAATCAAAGGGCATAAAAAAACCGCGTATTGTTAATACACAATACGCGGTTTTTTTATGGCTATCTAATGGCTTATTTTTTAACACACTTAAATAAAGTATGCCCAGCGCCAATATCATCAATATCCGTTTCAACCATTAAGCCCGCTTGGTGTAGTAGCTTAATCATATCTTTTGAATGATACATACGACTATTACCATTGGCCATGGCGGTAAAATATAGAGACGTCGCATTAATACTATAAGCGGCTGCTTCATAGCGCTGACGATCCCAATAAGTGTCCATGATGTATAAGCATGTATCACCAGTCATCGCCGCGGCGGCACGCTGTAAAATACTTAGAATCTGTTCTTCTGAGAAGCAATCTAAAAACTGGCTCATCCAGATAGCATCAGCACCTTCAACAAAAGGCGCTTCTTTATCGAGCAGGTTGATTGGATGTCCGCTAATGCGATCAGAGAAACCTTGCTCTTCAGCATTCTCTTTCATTACTTTAATCTGCTGAGGCAAATCCATAATTGTAATGTTTACATCTTCATCAAAACGTACGCACGATAGAGCCCACTTACCGGTATTGCCACCGACATCCACTAAATGCTTTGGCTTATCTTTAAATACAATCGGTAGGACTTCTGGGAAAGAGTGGTCAGAATAATAATGATCAAACTTAAACCAGCTTTCTTGAGCTTGCTCAGGTAAAGAGGTGAGTGCAGGATAAATTGTTGGCCAATCACCAAAAACTTTAAGCCCTTCAGGCTTACCATTACGAATCGCCGCTTCCATTTCAAACAGGCCTTGATAACAAACATCCTGAGTAAAATCTAAGTTGATACGAGCCATTTGGTCACCTAATAAAAAGTAACCGACTTTATCCAGCACATAATGAGTATCATCTTTGATCCAGACAACATTCATTGATAACGCCATATCTAATAAGACTTTAACGCCGTATTCCGATATCCCTGTTTTTTCACTCAAAAATACTGCGTCTGCACCGTCTTGACCAGCATTGGAAACCGCTTCCAATATACCCGTTCTTATTAATGTCACACCTGTTTGGAAGGCGAAAGGGGCAAATGCAATTTTCTGAGCTTCTAATTTCGCATCCAGTGCAGTAATCGAATGCGGCTTTGAATAAAGGGTCATCAATGAAACCTAATTTAAAATGTCTTATAGATAAAGCAGGCATAATGCCATAACAGCGAATAGAAAACTATGTTCCATAATTTAGTAGTAATATGGCATAATTCATCTCATGATTTTCTTAGATGTATTTATCTAAATTGCCGTTATTAAAGGACATTGCTTTGAAAGATTTGGAACTTGAGCTTAAAACATTAATCATTGAAACGTTGAATCTAGAAGATTTAACTCCTGCCGATATCATTAGCGATGATGCACTTTTTGGTGAAGGTTTAGGTCTAGATTCTATTGATGCGCTTGAGTTAGGTGTAGCGCTGAAAAAGCAATATAACATTACTCTAGATGCAGATTCTGAAGAAACGCGTGCTCACTTTGCGTCCGTATCGGCTTTAGCCAAATTGGTTAGCTCTTACCAGTAAGCTTTTGCCTGCAATTGCAATACGCCAGATAATTATTTATTTGGCGACCCCCTTCTCTATCATCGGCCCCCACATGTCTTACTGCTTTCTAATTCCTTGCTACAACCATGGCACGACACTTTCTACGACGTTAGCTAGCCTTAAAGACTTCGATTTACCGGTGCTTGTGATTGACGATGGTTCTAGCCCGGAACAAGCCGTTCTGATTCAACAGGCTTGTGATCAATTTGATTATGTTCAGTTACATGTAAAAAAAGTAAATTCAGGCAAGGGTGGGGCTGTTATCAGTGGAATGCTGCTAGCGCTTGAGCAAGGTTTTTCACATATCATCCAAGTTGATGCTGATGGCCAGCATGATATTAATGATGTTCCTAAGCTTTTAGCCAAATCTAAGGCAGAACCCAAAGCTCTTGTCAGTGGTTATCCTATCTATGATGATTCTGTGCCTAAATCTCGGCTATATGGCCGTTACCTGACTCATGTTTGGGTATGGATTGAAACGCTCTCATTAAACATTCCTGATTCCATGTGTGGTTTTAGAATTTACCCATTAGCAAGTTGTCAGAAATTGCTAAAACGAGTAAAGCTTGGCCGCTACATGGATTTTGATGTTGAAATATTGGTCCGCCTATACTGGCAGGGTGTCCCGATGTCATTTCAACAAACTCAAGTTATCTATCCAGAAGATGGAACATCTAATTTCCGCGCGCTACAAGATAATCTACTAATTAGCTGGATGCATACGCGTTTGTTTTTTGGCATGTTAATCCGTAGCCCATTACTTATTGCCCGACAGCTATTTTCAAATATTCATTACGAGAAATAATAATGACTAAACCCGATAATCTACACTGGTCTAAGATCAATGAACGCGGTAGCTCTATCGGTATGTCACTCTTACTGTTCATTTATACTCTTTTTGGTAAGCCTCTTTTCTATCTAATTTTATTACCCGTTTTATTATATTTTTATGTGACTGGTAAACAGCAGCGTCATGCCGTTAGTAAGTTTCAAGCAAATGTTAGCTTGGCAACTGAAAATAGGACGGGGAATAAACTCAAACTCATACCCTTCATGCAATACTTTGAATTTGGCCGCTCTGCTTTAGATAAAGTTACCGCATGGATGGGGAAAATTGGTATTGAAGATATTACCTTCAATAATAAGCCTCAGATGTTGGAAATAGTTGCAGAACAGAAAGGGGGAGTCATTTTGACTTCTCATCTTGGCAATATGGAAGTTTGTCGAGCTTTAAGCGAAGAAGTCCCACAACTAAAAGTTAACGCACTTGTACATACTCAAAATGCAGTAAAATTTAATCAATTATTGCAATCCATATCACCGACATCCGGCATTAACTTAATTGAGGTTAATGATATGGGCCCTGAAACCGCAATGAAGTTATTTGATAAAATTGAACAAGGAGAGTACATCGCTATCGTTGGCGATCGTACATCCATTGCTTTGCATAACCGTATTGTAGAAGCTGAGTTTTTAGGTGAAACAGCTTACTTCCCTGAAGGTCCTTTTATCTTAGCATCTATATTAAAGAGTCCGGTTTATTTCATGAGCTGCGTGCGTGAGTCTAAAGGCTTCTCCGTCGACTTTATCCCTTATAAAGACAAGTTGATACTTAAACGCAATCAACGCCAAGAGAGTCTTAAAGAGGCTGTTCAAGACTATGCTGATTGGCTATCAGACCTCGCAATGAAAGCGCCTTATCAATGGTTTAACTTTTTTGATATTTGGCAGAAGAAATAAAAAAGCCCTAATAATCCAATAAGACTATTAGGGCTCTATTAAAAATCATCAATGATTAATTTTTAATAGACTTTACCTTGCCTGTATCATCAAAGATGACATCGAACGTATTAAAACGGCTCGACCAATACTTCCAACGCTTTCCGTCTAATGAAGGTGTTTTATGAACGGGCGGGTGACCGATCGCTAAGATAACACCATCACGTGTCATACCTTTAAATACTTTACCGGCTTTTAAACCTTCTTTATCAATCGCATTTAGTTTTCTAAGTGCTGATTTTTTACAAGAAGGGGCAAAGTACTTTTTAATATTCTCATCAAATGAACCACTCGCTTTATGAAACAAATAGGAGTACTTAGTTTCACCGACTGTGAATATTAGTTTTTTCTTACTGACGTCTAATAAATTAACTTCTGTACAACGAGGAATGAAGCCCGACTGCTGGTAGTTAATTGAATACAAACGCTTTCTTTGCTCATCGGGGTGTAAATTGGTTTGAGTATAAACTTTATCTACTTGCATCAAGGATTTTTCACTTCCTTGAATTAATAACTTAGGCGCACTGGCACAAGCTGCGAGCGTTAATGCTGATGCTATTACTAAAGACTTTTTAAACATTTCATTTCCTTACGATCAATTATAATGTGGTTTAAAATTTTTCGGCTACCAAAACGTTCGGTAGCGTCGATGACAGGCGTTGCAGGTATCTCCAGCAGCATCCCAGTTTTCAATAACTTGTCTCTTATCTTTTTTCTCAATCGAATGACTGATGTTATGCACTGCACTTTCTAATTCAGAAAAACGTTGCTCAAAGTCTTCTAGGTTTGACCAAATACGTTCTCGTGCACGAGTATTTTCAAAACTTTTATGCGGGAATGATTGTTTTAAAAATTTAATATCTTCATTCAAATCTTGGCTTATCAATACCAAGGTACTCCAATCGAGTTCATCAACTTCGGCATTATCGATGATCAAGTCCAGGTTATCTTCGATATTGGTAAAGGCTTGTTTTCTTTCCAATGACAGAGCTTTAAAACTTTCGCTATAAGCAAAGGTCGATGTTAATAAAAACAAAAAAAATGTTAAAAATTTCATACTGTTCTCTTTCTTATTTTATAATGATAACGTTATCACAATATCTATCAAGTTGAACTTTTTCGTAAAAAAAAGAGAAGCCCATAAGATGAACTTCTCTTTTTTTAGCGTTTTATTAGAAATCTATTTATTAGAAATCTAAGTTTGCTACTCGTAAAGCATTACTATCAATAAAGGCACGACGAGGTTCAACTTCATCACCCATTAGGGTTGTGAAGATTTGATCTGCGGCTACTGCATCTTCAATCGTTACTTGCAGCATACGGCGTGTCTCTGGATCCATAGTGGTTTCCCAAAGCTGTTCAGGGTTCATTTCACCTAGCCCTTTATAGCGCTGGATGTAGTGACCTTTACGGGCTTCGTTAAGCAACCACTCAAGCGTCTTCTTAAAGTTCTCGATTGGCAATACACGTTCGCCACGCTGTAGATAAGCACCTTCTTCAAGAACAGCTTGAAGCTCAGCGCCCATATCAGCAATCTTGGCGTAACCAGATCCCATAAAGAATTCATGATTAAAAATGAAGTGGTGTGGAATACCGTGCTCCATTACTTCAACATTAAAATTAGCGGTATGACGTTCGCTATCTTCCTCTACAACCACTTTATAATGGCTACCGGTACGACCGCTTTCAGGTAAAAGCGTTTGGAATTTCTCAGCCCACTCTTGTGCGAAAGCATAATCTTTAAGCTCTGTCTCTGTGATACGAGGCAGTTCTAACATAGCTTCAAGCAACAAAGAGGGATAAAGATTCGAGGAACGATCAATAACTTCTTGAGTATCGTGATACTGAGTCACTAGCTTTTCAAAAGCGTGATCAGTAATCGCTGGCGCATCAGCACTCGGGTGCAATGCTGATTTCTCTAAAGCAATGTGCGTTAGATAATCAGACAAGGCTTCTTCGTCTTTTAGATACTGTTCTTGCTTGCCACGCTTTATCTTATAAAGCGGTGGCTGAGCAATGTAGATGTGGCCACGCTCAACCATTTCTGGCATCTGACGGAAGAAGAAGGTCAATAGTAGCGTACGAATGTGCGCACCATCGACGTCGGCATCGGTCATGATGATGATTTGATGATAGCGAAGTTTCTCAACATCAAACTCTTCGCGGCCAATACCACAGCCTAACGCTTTAATTAATGTGCCGACTTCTGCAGAAGAAAGCATCTTATCGAAACGTGCTTTCTCTACGTTTAGAATCTTACCTTTAAGCGGTAGGATTGCTTGGGTACGACGGTCTCGGCCCTGTTTGGCGGATCCGCCGGCCGAGTCTCCTTCCACTAAGTATATTTCGGAAAGAGCAGGGTCTTTCTCTTGGCAGTCAGCCAGTTTACCAGGCAAACCTGCAATATCTAACGCGCCCTTACGACGTGTCATCTCACGAGCCTTACGGGCGGCTTCACGCGCGCGTGCTGCGTCCAACATCTTACCTACAAGGTTCTTAGCTTGCTGAGGTTGTTCTAATAAGTATTCACCAAACTTCGCTGCCATTTCTTGTTCAACAGCAGTTTTAACTTCAGAGGATACTAGTTTATCTTTGGTCTGTGAGCTGAACTTAGGATCTGGGACTTTAACCGATACGATAGCAGTTAAACCTTCACGAGCATCATCACCGGTAGCAGAAACTTTTTCTTTCTTACCTAGACCTTCAGATTCGATATAGCTATTCAAGGTACGAGTTAATGCACCACGGAAACCCGCCATGTGGGTTCCGCCATCGCGCTGCGGGATGTTATTGGTATAGCAGAATACGTTTTCTTGGTAAGTATCATTCCACTGCATCGCCACTTCAACGCCAACACCTGTGCCTTCATGCATGATGTTGAAATGGAACATGTCGTTGACAGTCGACTTGTTGGTATTTAGATATTCTACGAAAGAGGACAGGCCACCTTCAAACGCGAAGATGTCTTCACGGTCGCTGCGGTCGTCTTTCAAGTGAATTTTCACGCCAGAGTTTAGGAATGAAAGCTCACGCAAACGCTTAGCGAGTTGATCATAGTGATAAGTCGTTTGGGTAAAGGTCTTATCACTTGGCTTGAAGGTCACCATAGTACCGGTAGTTTCAGAGGTACCGACTTCTTTCAGTGGGTAGTCTGGAACACCGTGGGTATATTCTTGCTCGTAGATTTTGCCTTCACGACGGATGGTTAATTTAACCTTCTCCGAAAGGGCGTTTACTACTGAGATACCTACACCGTGTAATCCGCCTGATACTTTATAGGAGTTATCATCGAATTTACCACCGGCGTGAAGTACCGTCATGATTACTTCTGCCGCGGATACACCTTCTTCAGGGTGCATTTCAGTCGGAATACCACGGCCGTTATCGGATACAGAGATTGAGTTATCGAGGTGAATCACAACATCAATGGTATCGCAGTGCCCTGCTAAGGCTTCATCGATGGAGTTATCGACTACTTCAAATACCATGTGGTGTAAGCCTGTACCGTCATCCGTATCGCCGATGTACATGCCTGGGCGTTTACGTACTGCATCAAGGCCTTTTAAAACCTTAATACTCGATGAGTCGTAAGCTTGTTCTTCACTCATATTGTGTCCCCTAATGAGATAACTCGCATTCAGTGCCGTCGCACTGGATCGCGTAAAATTCGAATTCGTTATTTTTTACTAATAAACATTCAATAATTTGTTTTATTGGATGCCTACTACAATCTGTTTCATTGTTATGAAAACAAGATTTATTATTCTTTTATCTAATATTCAATCTTCTAAAAGCTGATTTAGGGTGGTGGCGTTTTATCGCTGACATTCCCTTGTTCCACGTGGAACATTTTACAACCTTCCGGTTTCCATTGATCACTGATGCTATTGTGCTCAATGCTGGTGATAAACACCTGACATTTTAAATCTTCTAACAGCTGACATAAAGCAAAACGATGCTTTTCATCTAACTCCGATGCAAGGTCGTCGACTAGATAGATTGTACTGCGTTCTGTCTCTTGCTGAAACAGGACACCCTGAGAAAGCTTAAGCGCGGCTACAACCGCTTTTTGCTGCCCTCTCGACAAGATGTCAGCGGCATTCATATTATCGACTTTAATGCGTAATTCAGCGCGTTGAGGGCCCGATTGAGTATGTCCAATCTGCAGATCTCGCTCTCGCTGTTTGTGCAAGATATCGATCAACTCTGAATTCCTTTCCCAACCGGGATAGAAAGATAATTGCACGTCTAGATTAGCATCTAATCGCTTTAAAGTATGCTGAAATACGGGTACTAAGCGCTCTATATAGGCCTTTCTTGATTCATTGACGGCATTACCTGCCTTAACAAATCCTTTATCCCAAACATCAAGCCAATCAGCTTCACCTTTCTTTAAAACGGCATTCCTTTGCTGAAGCAGTTTTTTGAATTCTCGCCACTGATCCAAGAAAGAGTGTTCCACGTGGAACACTCCCCAATCGATAAATTGGCGACGCTCTTGAGGGGAGCCGGAGAGCAACTTAAAAGTATTGGGCTCAATGATTTGAATAGGTAACCAAGAAGAAGCTTCCGCTTGAGAGTGAAGTGCTTCACCATTTAATTTTAACGCTTTATCACCACTGCGACTGCGCTGAACACCTAAACGTGCATTACCTAATCGATTATCTTCGATCTCGGCGAATAATACACACTCGCTCATTTCGTGCTGGATTACGGGTTTTAACAGATGATGTCGAAAAGACTTACCACTGGCGAGAATATACAAGGCTTCAAGCAAACTGCTTTTACCACTGCCATTTTCACCGTAGATAAAATTAACCCCCAGAGCGGGGGTCAAAGAGAGCGGCTGCAAGTTTCGCACACCGCTTATTTGGAAGCGTTTTATTGGCATCGAGGTTTTGCCATAAAAAGAAGAGGGCGCTGGTTATTACAAACGCATTGGCATAACGACATATAACGCATCGCTATTTTCAGGCTCTTCTAATAACGCACTGCTATTAGCATCAGAAAGGGTGATCTTAGCTTGGTCGCTGTCGATAACACCTAGCACGTCTTGCAGATAACTCACGTTAAAGCCAACTTCTAAGCTTTCACCTTCATAATCTACAGCAATCGACTCTTCAGCTTCTTCCTGCTCAGGGTTATTAGCGAATACCTGCAAATTACCTGAGTTAAGAACAACTCGTACACCACGGTATTTTTCGTTAGAAAGAATGGCAGTACGCTGGAAGACCTGGCGTAATTCTTGACGATCTGCCAAGATTACCTTGTTACCGTTTTTCGGGATAACACGTCCATAGTCTGGGAACTTGCCATCAACTAACTTAGAGGTGAAAACAAAGTCGCCGGTTTCAGCACGAATATGATTCGGGCTTAAGAATAGCGTCACACTGTCTTCAGGCTCAGTTAGTAATTTGCTTAGCTCTAAGATACCTTTGCGAGGTACGATCAACTGCAACTGAGTCTCAGGGCCACTGGCTTCAACGATACACGTCGCTAAGCGGTGTCCATCTGTCGCAACAGAACGTAATGAAGAAGCATTAACTTCTAGCAGCATTCCATTTAGATAGTAACGGACATCTTGTTGAGCCATAGCGAAGGCAACACGATCGATAACACGACGTAGCTTAGCTTGCTCAACCGTGAATGGCTGTTCACCGGCAATATCTTCGATATTCGGGAATTCCGTCGCTGGTAGGCTAGATAGGGTGAAACGAGAACGACCAGAACGTACGTTGATACGTTGTTCGTCTTGTTCAAACTCAATCATAGAGCCATCAGGTAATGAACGTACGATGTCCATCAACTTCTTACCAGGAACAGTAATTTCACCTTCCATTGCAACTTCTTCTAAAGTTACACGGGCAACCAGTTCGACCTCAAGATCGGTACCAGTTAATGATAATTGCTGACCTTTAACATCTAATAAGACGTTAGATAGCACTGGTAAGGTTTGGCGTTTTTCAACAACACCAGCAACAAGCTGTAATGGGCGCAGTAGTGCTTCCCTAGAAATTACGAACTTCATGTTTTTTTCACTCTACCCATCTAGGTTGTTAGTGAGCGCATTAGGTTTTTATAATCTTCCCTAATGTCCGCCATTGTTTCTTGTAATTCTTTAACCTTACGACAGCCATGTAATACCGTCGTATGATCTCGTCCACCAAAGGCTTCGCCAATTTCAGGCAAGCTATGGTTAGTTAATTCTTTACTTAAAGCCATCGCTATCTGACGAGGACGCGCAATTGAGCGGGTACGTCGCTTAGATAAAAGATCTGAAAGCTTAAGTTTATAGTATTCTGCAACAGTTCTCTGAATATTATCAATACTAACCTGTCTATCTTGCAAGGCCAGCAAATCTTTCAAAGATTCTTTAATAAAAGGAAGAGTAATCTCACTGCCAGTAAAATGTGAATTTGCGATTACACGTTTTAACGCACCTTCTAACTCACGTACGTTAGAACGAATTTTCTGGGCAATGAAAAATGCGGCGTCATCAGGTAAGTGTACATTTGCCTGAGCGGCTTTCTTTAATAGAATCGCAACGCGAGTTTCTAACTCAGGCGGCTCAACCGCAACCGTTAGGCCCCAACCAAATCGGCTCTTTAGTCGTTCTTCTAAACCATTAATCTCACGCGGATAACGATCGCACGTAAGAATCATTTGTTGGCCACCCTCTAATAAAGCATTAAAGGTATGAAAGAATTCTTCTTGAGAGCGCTCTTTGCCAGCAAAAAACTGGATATCGTCAATTAATAAGGCATCAAGACTACGATAGAAACGCTTAAATTCATTAATAGCATTCAATTGTAGCGCTTTCACCATGTCTTGCACAAAACGCTCTGAGTGAACGTAGAGGACTTGAGCATTACTGTCTTTTTGCTGTAGATGATTACCTACCGCATGCATTAAGTGCGTTTTACCCAGACCCACACCACCATAAATAAACAGTGGATTGTAAGATCCACCGGCATTTTCAGCGACTTGACGTGCCGCGGCATGTGCTAGTTGGTTTGATTTACCTTCAACAAAGGTATCAAAAGTGAATCCTTTGTTTAGAAAACTTTGATGCTGAATCCCACCTTCAACCTGAACTTCTCGCTTTCCCATAGGCTTAGCTGAGCTAGGTTGCACACTATCACGGCTTACTCTGGAAAAATTAGGGGTATTAACCGGTAACGTTGCTTGTTCAATATCCAATGATCCCTGCATCGGTGCTTCGGCAGTTTCATTTGAATCATCGATCGCGAACGAAGGCCTTCTATTAATAGAAGAAGGTAGCACTGGCGGAGCAGGCTTATTAACAGGAACTCTAGGTAAAGGTGCTGGAGCAGGTTTTACCTTTGCACCACCAATAGTGATCTCTACTTCAAGCAGACGACCATCATTTATCTCACAAAGAATTTCATGAATCCGATGTAAATACTTATCTTTAACCCAATCCTTTACAAATCGATTTGGAGCGCGCAGCAAAATGCCATCACCCTCTGCTTCAACCTGCAGTGGACGAATCCAAGTATTATATTGCTGTGAAGGCAGTTCATCCTGCAAATAATCCAAACAGCGGTTCCAGAGCGCCTCAGCCACCTAACAGCATTCCTTTAATAAAGATAAATCGATGTAAATAGGGGGCCATTCTACCTCAAAAACAGCAAAGTTATCCACAAATAACTACTCTAGCGCCCATAAAAAGGTTCAATAGATATGTGGATAACCGAGTTAAAGGTGAAAATGGATTGTGTATAAACAACAACGCTAAAACAGGGCTGTGTAAAACTCGCGACTTATACACCGATTGTCCCTAGGCTAATACTCAGGTTAAACGCATATTAAACATGACTTATATATCTTGTAACCCTTTGTTTTAATTGGTTTTTTTATGGTTATCAACAGAAAATGGCTTGCGTAATATTAGTAGTAAGAATAAATAAAACATTACTTACATACATAAAAACATAAACTTTAATTAATAAATCTTTAAAAGAAGTTAGTTAAGAAAAAGTTAATTTGAAAAAGATGATTAAAATAAATACAGATTTACCATTGCGTCATGATCATAATTTCAATACAATCTCGCCCCTAAATTTTTAAACCTAAATTTACACTTTGTGTGAATTAGATGAGTAATTGCTATGAAACGTACTTTTCAACCAAGCGTATTAAAGCGTAAGCGTAACCACGGTTTCCGTGCTCGTATGGCTACTAAAAGCGGTCGTCAGATTTTATCTGCACGTCGTGCTAAAGGCCGCGCAAGCTTATCAGCTTAATATCGCTTTAGTCAGTGTATGAATACTTTTGAATTCCCTAGATCCGTTCGCTTATTGAGCCCTGGGGACTTCTCCCAAGTATTTAATAACACTGAGTTTAAGGCCAGTAATCGATATTTGTTGGTTCTGGCTACTCCGAATAAAAACGGCGTTTCTCGCTTAGGCTTTGTCATAGCTAAGAAGCATGTTAAACATGCTGTTCAAAGAAATCGTGTAAAACGTATTATTCGTGAGTCTTTCCGCCTGAATCAGCATCAGATGGCTAACAATGATTTTGTTATTTTAGCGCGCCCTGGGATCTCTGATCTCGAAAACGCAGAAATACGTGAAATGATTGATGGTCTCTGGTTCAAGCTGAGGCAATCTAATGGTAAACGACCCAATAGAAACAAAAAACGCTAGCCCGAAAGCCCAGTCTTTTGTTGCTAAGTCATTTTTATTGCTAGTTAATCTCTACCGTTACGCAATCAGTCCTTTATTTCCCAGCCGATGCCGTTATTATCCTACATGCTCTGCGTATGCGCACGAAGCCATTGTTAGATATGGTGCTTGGACCGGTGGAAAACTGGCCATGAAACGCATTTTGCGTTGCCATCCTTGGGCAAGTCATGGTGTCGACCCTGTACCAGAACTTAACCCTTCCCACTCATGCTGTAGACGGAACCCCTAATCATGGATATCCGCCGTTTTGCCATAATATTTGGCCTGGCTATTTCAACTTATTTTTTAATTCTTGCGTGGAATGACGATTACGGTCAAGACACGGTTGCTAATGCTCCTATTGCACAGAACTCTGCAATTGAAGTTGGTGATTCACCAGCTGCGGGCGAAATCATTGCGGCTGGCGAAACGTCAACCAATGATAGCGACATTCCTAATGTTGTTCCTGCTGCAGAAGAGCCTGTTATTAAAGCTCAAGCAAGTACACAACTTATTCAGGTTAAGACCGACGTATTAAACGTTACGATTAATCCACTAGGCGGAGAGATTGTTGAGGTTTCATTACCTGCTTACCCTGCTGACATTGAAAATAAAGATATTCCTTTTGTTTTGATGGAAAACAATGCTCGTCGTGTTTATGTTGCACAAAGTGGCTTGTTAGACGGCAAAGGCAAACAGTGGGAAAAGACTCAAGGTTATTCAGCTTCTCAGGTTAACTACCAGCTAGATGAAGACGCTGATACGTTAATCGTTGAGCTAAGTACTCAACTTGATAACGTAGAAGTGAAAAAGGTTTTCACTTTCCAGCGTAACAACTACCTTATTGATGTTAAATACCAGGTGGCTAACGGTTCTGATAGCCAATGGCGTGGTGTCTTCTTCGCTCAACTAAAACGTGATCGCAGTGACGACCCTCATCAAGGTAGCTCAATGGGGATGCAGGCTTATTTAGGCCCTGCAATCACCACTAACTTATCTAAATATGAAAAAGTTAGCTTTGACGATATCGATGATAAGAAGTTAGCCGAAACCGTTGATGGTGGTTGGGTTGCTATGTTGCAGCACTACTTCGTATCGGCTTGGGTTGCTAACCCAGACATGACGCATTCAGTTTATGCTAAGCCAAATAAGCAAGGTGAGTACATTGTGGGTTTCCATGATGGCAAAACACCGCTTCAAGTAGCCGCGGGCGAAACCGGTACCGTCGGAGCGCAGCTGTATGTCGGTCCTAAATCTCAATATGTTCTAGCCGATGTGGCAGAAAGCTTAGACCTAACCATCGATTATGGTTGGTTATGGTGGATTGCACAGCCATTATTCGCGGTAATGAACTTCATTGAATCTGGTTACATTAACTTCCTAGGATTGGTTGAAATCGATCTCGGTGGTGGTGTGGGTAACTGGGGTGTTGCGATTATCTTACTGACCGTATTGATCAAGCTAGCCTTCTTCAAACTGTCTGCAACCAGTTATCGTTCAATGGCGAACATGCGTAAAGTGGCGCCAAAACTAGCGGCTATTCGTGAACAGCACGGTGATAATAAAGAAAAGCTAGGTCAAGAAATGATGGCCTTGTATAAGAAAGAGAAGATTAATCCTCTTGGCGGTTGTTTACCGATTCTGGTGCAAATGCCGGTATTTATCGCCTTGTATTGGGTATTGGCCGAAAGTGTAGAGCTTCGCCAAGCACCGTTTTTCTTATGGATTGATGATTTATCAGCAATCGACCCATACTTTGTATTACCGCTATTAATGGGTGCAAGTATGTTCGTGCAGATGCAGTTGAACCCAACACCTCCAGATCCAGTTCAAGCACGTGTTATGAAGCTGATGCCTGTGATCTTTACGGTATTCTTCTTGTTCTTCCCATCGGGTCTTGTACTTTATTGGGTAGTGAACAACCTGCTATCGATTACACAGCAGTATGTAATCACTAAGCAGATTGAGAATGCGGATAGCTAATCGATTATAGTTAACTGATTCTAGTTAATTAATTATCAGCTAATATTAAAAGGCTTCTATTCAAGGATAGAGGCCTTTTTTTATATTCGAGTGAAAGGCATGGTATTGGGTAAGCAATCACTGTTGTATTTATTTCCGGCTCTTATTATTACCTCAATAGTGTTGATGATAGAACTGAGCTTTGCTGAAGATATCGCAGTGACAGAAGCAATTACGATTGTGCGTAGTATTGATGATTGGGGGCCTAATGAGTTTATCGGAAAAGATGGTAAGCCAACGGGTTTTCATATTGATTTGATTGAGTTAGCCGCTGCTGAACTTGGGATTAGGGTTCAGTATGTTTCCATGCCTTGGAAGCGAGCACTGAAAACCATAGAAAATGGCGAAGTTGATGCGATAAGCTATACGATATTTGCCCCTGAAAGAACTCAGTATCTTATTTATGAAGCGGATAATGCCATTAGTATTGGCAGTACACGCTTTGCCTATTTAAAAGGTCGTAATTTTAATTATGACGGCAGTTTAGAGTCTGTTGAAGATCGTAAAATAGGTGTGATTCGTGGCTATTCCTACGGTAAAAAGTTTGATCGTAGTAAGTTGAATAACTTGATAAATGTAAATACCGAAGAACAGCTTTTGATGATGTTGCTGGATAAAAGAGTGGATTTAATCTTAGTGAATATTGACCACTTAAAATACAAATATGCACATTTACCTGAGTTTTCAGAAGTGACTTCGATGGATGTCGCTAGCGACAGTTACGATATATTTCTCGCCTTCTCTAAGAAAAGAGGCCATGAAGCATTAGCCAAACGCTTTGCGGAAGTTATTCCAAGAATACGTCAAAGTGAAAGGTATCAAAAAATTGTCCAAAGCTATTATTCACAATAGCGAATATAATAACGTCTTGTTTTTAGTAAATATTTATTGAGTTCCCCATGACATCATCAGAAGCTATTCATCAGGATACTATTGCGGCGATAGCCACGGCTCCAGGTAGGGGGGGAGTCGGTATTGTGCGGGTCTCTGGCGATAAAGCACAAGATATTGCTCATGCGGTGCTAGGTTTATTACCAAAGCCACGCTACGCCCACTATGGACCATTTAAAGATGCTGATGGCACGGTATTGGATGAAGGACTTGGGCTATATTTTCCTAATCCTCATTCATTTACCGGAGAAGATGTTTTAGAACTGCAAGGCCATGGTGGACCTGTGGTTCTGGATTTTATTCTACAGCGCTGTGTCGAACTCGGTGCTCGCATTGCTCGACCTGGTGAATTCTCTGAACGTGCCTTTCTAAATGATAAACTCGACCTGGCTCAAGCTGAAGCGATAGCTGACTTAATTGATTCTGCTTCCGCACAAGCTGCGCGTTGTGCACTGCGATCTCTGCAGGGGGTTTTCTCTGATAAAGTACATGGCTTGGTGGATCAGCTGATCCATCTGCGAACGTTCGTCGAAGCCTCGATTGATTTTCCTGAAGAAGAAATAGATTTTTTAGGTGATGGTAAGGTCGCAGCATTGCTACAAGAAGTTAAAGCTTCAGTTGCTGGTGTGCTACAAGAAGCGAATCAAGGGGCTATTTTACGCGAAGGTATGAACGTAGTGATTGCTGGGCGTCCGAACGCAGGTAAGTCATCACTATTAAACGCCTTAGCGGGGCAAGATAGAGCGATTGTTACCGATATCGCCGGTACGACCCGAGATGTTTTAAAAGAACATATTCATATTGATGGTATGCCGTTGCACATCATTGATACTGCCGGTTTACGTGATGCACCTGATGAAGTTGAACGCATTGGAATCCAACGGGCATGGACTGAAATCGAACAAGCTGATCGAATCTTATTAATGATTGATAGCTCGTTAGAAACGGATGGAGAAAAGACTGACCCTCGAGCTTTGTTACACGCCCTTTATGATGAACAAGGTCTGCAAGAAGAAACTGAAAAGCTGATAGCTAGCGGGCATATTACGGTTATTCGTAATAAAGCGGATTTGTTAGCCGAAGATCATGTTTCAGCAAAATTAGGCTTACATGACGAAGCAGATTTCCCAACTCTAGCGATTTCTGCCAAACAAAATCTCGGTATCGAAGAATTACGTGAACATTTAAAAGATGTGATGGGATTCAATGCTGCCAGTGAAGGTGGTTTCTTAGCTCGTCGTCGTCATATCGAAGCTCTAGAAAAAGCCCAAGAGGCGGTTCAAGCGGGTGAAGATCAGCTATTAGGTGCCATGGCGGGTGAATTGCTGGCGGAAGATCTACGTATGGCTCAGCAAGCATTAGGTGAAATTACCGGTGAATTTACTGCCGATGATTTACTGGGCAATATCTTTGGTAGCTTCTGCATTGGTAAGTAGTTAATAGACCTTGGCCGTAAATTTCTAACAAATATGGCGAGGTCTATTCAATTTTATTCAGAGAAAATACCAAGGTAATTAAGCAGCACTAGAAAAGCGCCTGATAGCCCTGAAAGCGTTAATAGCCAGTAGAATATACATCCTAAAGCATGATCAAATTTATTAGTATTTTCATATAAAATAGATGCGTTGGCGTACATAAACGAAAACCTACTATCTTCGATTTTTTTTGTCCATGACCTAGGGAGAGAAAATACTTGAGCGACATTTATAATGTCCCAACCGCTAGCGAGTTCAAGGCCAAGCGCATCTTTTGTGTTTGGATTTTTTCTTAACTTGCGCACAGTTATTTGGCCAAAAAGAACATATAAGATGCACGCAAGGAACATAAAAATAGCTATAAATCCTAGCAATTGTGAAAATAAACTCATAAATCACTTATTCCCTTCATTATAAGGTCGTACCACTCGCCGCTATTATTTTTCACGGCATTATTCATTCCTATTGATGCTACTGCAGCTGTTCCTGCAACGGCAATACCTCCGATAATTAAACCAACCCATCCAATTGGTGTAGCTACCATTAAAAACATTAAGGCGGCTCCACCTGCATTAACAACAGCAGTCCCAGTAAGCGCACTAGCAGCAAAGCTGCTCGATTCAATAAATAGCTCTTTTTCCCAATGTCCGCCAACCTGATAGCTGTTATGAACATTACCTGTTTTACCAGCAAAATTGATGACTGCGAGCCCGTTTCCCAAAAATTTAGCGTGGTTAGTAAATTTCACTAGATTATTTGCTTGAACCTGTGAGGTAACATTCAGTTTTACTGTATTACGACTACTTTCAGCAATATTCGTAGCTCTTTTTACATTCGTCAGAGGTGTACCACGGCGAGCCTTATTTTTATTGGTAATAACCTTTAATTCATTACCAAATTTGATCTGCATTTTATTGAATGCAGTATGAACCTTTTCTTTGAAAATATTTTTCATCGGGGATTTTGAGGCTATAGCTTCTCTATACTGCATCAACGCAGATTGGTAATCCTTAACAGCGCCAACAAAGCCTCCCATGCGGTTGGTATAGGCACTGGTTGAGGCGCCTATTAAATCAACATCAAAGCCGTTAAGCTTTTCAGTTATTTCTGAAAGAGCCATAACATTATCACCACCGTAAGAAAGCGATAAACTCGTCAATTCTTTAGATATGGTTTGCGGGGAGAGCGTGCTTAAAATATTCTTTTCCGTTGCGTTCATTTCACTATTTAAAAAATAAGGAGTATGTGCAGCAACTCTTGCAGGCTTTGCACACATGAAATCTGATAATTGGTCAATATTAATACCACACTGGCTTTCAAGGTTGGCTGGTGATAATGACTGATTACAAAGTAATAGATTTCTCATTAGAATTCCTTTTTATGTAGATACTCTCCATGTATAAGAACGGATAATAATTGTAGGAATATAGACATTCAATCATTAGGCAATTTATTGCGACTTAATTACTAGTCATTCAGCGGGCTTAGCAGATAACTCATTGCTAAAGCCTGCAAAACATCAGCCGACATCTATAGTTATATCACTGAGATGTAATTGTGAGGTTCCTGTGTCGGCTGCTTTATCCAATGTTCTAATGAATATCCAACGTTTTTTCTTATTCAGTAGTTTGCTGCTATTGGCTGCCTGCCTGCCTGAAGAAAAGGAAGATACTAATCCGACCAATAGTGAAGGTGTGGAAGTTGATGATACGTCTTTAGCGCTGAATGGTTTTTGGAATGGGGGTTTTGATCAAACAGAAACCCTTCGAATGCTAATTTATAACGGCAATGTCTATGGTCTTGATGCGGACAAAGCCTTTTTTGGCACCTTAGACTCCCCCACAATAGAAGAAGTCGATTTTGCTCTTACCGCTTTTCCATTCGCTTACGAAGATAGTCCGAATAATGAATTCGTCGCTGATGGTAATACGACGAGCTATACCATTAACGGATTATTAGCGACAAATACAACCGTCGTAGGGGATTTTGCAACCGATGGTGGGGTATTTGGTGCGTTAACTATCACTAATGACGGAACATTCTCTAATAATTCGTCGTTAACCAGCTTAGCAGGTAAGTGGACGACGACGGACCTAGAATTAAATATTACCAGTCGCGGTCGTTTTCATGGGGTTAATAACGGCGCTACTAAAGACTGCTCCTTTGAAGGTCAGTTTTCATTATTAACAGTCGGTGATGCCTTGATGGCTCTAACCATTAATCGCCGTAATTGCGATGACTTTAACGGCGATGCTACTGGCTTTGCGGCGATTAATGCCGATGGTGAGTTAGAAATTTATAGCAAGATGGGCAGTTCATTATTGTTTATGACGTTTACGGCTCCGACCTCATCAGTAGGAACAACGACACCGGATACAGAAACTCCTGAAGTAGAAACGACACCATAAACTTGTTGATAACCGCTATAATGTGTTAACTATGTGTATAAGTCTGTGAGTTAGTTGTAGTAAGTCTGGTTAATATCCAGTATTAGCTCTGAATAAGCTTTAATATAAAGCGACCTTTATTTTTTTATCCACATTTATGCACAGCTTTATCACAATGAAAAATCCTTATTTTATAAGGTCTTAGCTAAGTTATAACAAATCGATGATAACTTAGCTCACAGTCAGAAAAAGTAATGTGAATAAGCAAAAACAATAATTGAACAATATTTAACCATATCGCAATTCTATCCACTGCCTTTACCCCCTAATTCAGGTATAATGCGCGCCATTTTATGATTCAACACTATTTTTAAAGTATTGAATGTTATAGCTCAGGCGCTAATCGCTTATGAGCCAGTATTGAGGTTGTGCTTGTGGATTATCCGGTTCGTTATGATGTAATTGTTGTTGGTGGTGGCCATGCAGGAACAGAGGCTGCGCTTGCGTCTGCTCGTATGGGGGCAAAAACCCTATTACTTACCCACAATACCGATACCATTGGCGTCATGTCCTGTAATCCTGCTATTGGTGGCATAGGTAAAAGCCACTTGGTAAAAGAGATTGATGCCCTAGACGGCGCTATGGCCCGTGCTACCGATAAAGGCGGCATTCAGTTCCGAACTCTTAATGCCCGTAAAGGCCCGGCCGTGCGAGCAACTCGTGCTCAAGCCGATCGTCAGTTATACCGTGGTGCTATTCGCGACATCGTAGAAAACCAAGATAACCTCGATATTTTCCAAGCGTCCTGTGATGACCTCATCATGCAGGGTGAAAAAGCCGCCGGTGTGATTACCAATACCAATATGCGCATTCACTCGACGACGGTTGTATTAACCGCGGGGACTTTCCTTGGCGGTACGATCCACATTGGTATGGAAAACCACAAAGGTGGCCGTGCAGGCGACCCTGCGTCTATCGCCTTGGCTCATCGTCTACGTGAAATGCCATTCAATATTGGTCGTTTAAAAACCGGTACTCCAGCACGTATCGATGCGCGATCGGTTGATTTTTCAGTGATGCAGGTGCAGCCAGGGGATCTACCGTTACCTGTGATGTCCTTCATGGGTAACGTAAATGAGCACCCAGAGCAGGTGAACTGCTATATCACTCATACCAATGAGCGTACTCACGACATTATTCGCGCGAACCTCGATCGCTCACCTATGTACGCCGGTGTGATCGAAGGGATTGGCCCACGTTATTGCCCTTCAATTGAAGATAAGGTGATGCGTTTTGCGGATAAAAATAGCCATCAGATTTTTGTAGAGCCAGAAGGTTTACGTACTCACGAGCTATATCCCAATGGCATCTCAACCAGCTTGCCGTTTGATGTGCAGTTAGACCTTATCCACAGCATGGTTGGTTTTGAAAAAGCGCACATTACCCGCCCGGGTTATGCCATTGAATACGATTATTTTAACCCGCAAGATTTGAAGCACAGCTTAGAGACCAAGTTTGTGGCTAACTTGTTCTTCGCTGGCCAGATCAACGGTACTACCGGTTACGAAGAAGCGGGTGCTCAAGGTTTATTAGCCGGTGCCAATGCCGCATTACGTGCGTTTGAGAAAGAAGCATGGAGCCCTCGTCGTGATGAAGCTTATATCGGCGTTTTGGTCGATGACTTGATCACCATGGGAACTAAAGAACCGTACCGTATGTTCACTAGTCGTGCGGAATACCGTTTGATTCTGCGTGAAGATAATGCCGATTTACGTCTTACTGAAATAGGCCGAGAGATTGGCCTGGTCGGTGATGAACGTTGGGCGGCTTTCTGTGAAAAGAAAGAAGGCATTGAAAAAGAAAACCAGCGTTTAGCGACCACCTGGGTACAACCAAAAACTCCGGAAGGGGATGCGGTAAATGCCATGATCGAAAGTCCATTAAGCCGTGAATACAGTTTGAAGGATTTGCTAAAACGTCCGGGTCTAACGTATGCCGATATTGCTGGCATCAAAGGTGAGCCGGTTGAAAACTCTCAAGTGGCTGAGCAAGTTGAAATCCAAGCCAAATACGATGGTTACATCTCGCGCCAGAAAGATGAAATTGAGCAAATGCGTCGCTATGAGGCAACGCCATTACCAGAAAATTTTGATTACTCTGTGATTGGTGGTTTGTCGAATGAAGTTATCCAGAAATTGGATACTATGAAGCCTGAAACCTTGGGTTCGGCATCGCGTATTCAGGGTGTTACCCCTGCGGCGATTAGTCAGATTCTGGTGCATATGAAAAAGCTAAAACTTGCTCGTAAGAGCGCTTAGCCTTAATGGTCAATGAGAAGGTATCAGAGCTCTCATCAAATGAGCTAACTGAGCGTATGAAAATGCGCTCGGGCCTGGCCTTCAATAGTCTTGATATTGAATTAAGATTGCTACGAGAAAAAGCGCGCTTAGCTTGTGGTAAATACAATGCCCACCCAAGCAAAGGTAATTTCAAACATATCAGTCGTTTATTCGATACCTTCTCTAGCGCGGTCATTGAGCCGGGTTTTCAGTGTGATTATGGCGGCCAAATCTCTCTTGGGGATAACTTCTACGCCAACTTTAATTGTGTGATGCTCGATAGCGCTGCAATTACTATTGGTGCTGATGTCATGCTCGGTCCTGGTGTGCATATCTATACCGTTGATCATCCTCGTGATGCCCGAGAGCGCAGAGCGGGTGGCTGTATCGCTAAACCGGTTGTTATTGGCGTTGGGGTCTGGATTGGTGGAGGCGCTAAAATTTTGCCAGGAGTAACGATTGGTGAAAATGCCATTATCGGCGCCAATGTTGTTGTTACTAGGGATGTTTCGGCTGGGACTAGGTTTCTGGGTTGATGTTTTAAAAGCAATTCACCACGGAGATCACGGAGGCGCTGCGCTACACGGAGAAGGGCAAGAGAAAAAGGGATAGAGAATCCACCATCGTTAAGCTAGTTTCTGCTTCTTATCTTTTCTCCTTTTTTAATCTTTCCCTCCGTGTAGCGCAGCGCCTCCGTGTGCTCCGTGGTAAGCGCTTTTCATCTTTTATGTTAGAATCCTCACATCTTAAAAATCACAGATCCAAACTCGGCAAACTATGGCTAATTTTTCTTCAGCAATTTCTACTGGCGCGACCCAAATGGGTGTGGCTCTAAACGATCAGCAACTTGATCTTCTAGTTCAATATCTAGAATTGTTCATCAAGTGGAATAAAGCGTATAACTTGTCGGCGATTCGTGACCCTGAGCAAATGATCCCTCTGCATCTATTAGATAGTCTGATCGTACACTCGTACATTCAAGGCGTTGATAATATTATTGATGTCGGTACTGGCCCTGGATTGCCAGGAATCGTATTAGCGATTATGAACCCAGAAAAGACATTCACTCTACTCGATAGTAATGGTAAGAAGACACGCTTTTTGTTCCAAGCCAAGTTGGCGTTAAAGCTGGATAATGTCACCATTATTAATGAGCGCGTTGAAGCCTATCAACCTGAGCAAGGTTTCGATATGATCGTATCCCGTGCTTTTGCCTCTATTACCGATATGACGTATTGGTGTACGCACTTGCTGGCGGAGAAAGGCATATTCTTAGCAATGAAGGGTCAATACCCAACGGAAGAATTTGCGGCTGTGGCCGATAAGTATGAGTTAATCGAAAGCCACGAATTGAATGTTCCGGGTGTTGACGCTGAACGTCATTTATTAGCCTTTAAACCAAAATAATTTTAAACCCTTATTCTCAGGGCTGCAGGATAGCGAAATGAGCAAAATATTAGTCGTAGCTAACCAAAAAGGCGGTGTGGGTAAAACCACCACGGCGGTTAACTTATCTGCTTCCCTTGCAGCCACCAAGCGCAAAGTTCTTATGGTTGACCTTGATCCACAAGGGAATGCGACCATGGGCAGCGGTGTTGATAAACACGAACTAGAACAGTCCCTGTATGAAGTATTAACCGGTAAGTGTGCAATCAGCGAAGCGATCGTTGGCACTGAAGAAGCGGGTTATGATGTGCTTCCAACGAATGCCAACTTAACCGCGGCAGAAGTTGAGCTGATGGATATGCCACAGCGTGAGACTCGTCTACGTAGCGCTCTAGCAGAAGTAAGTGCTAACTACGATTACATTATTATTGATTGCCCACCGTCATTAAGCATGCTGACGATCAATGCTATGGTTGCCGCTCACGGCGTATTAATTCCGATGCAGTGTGAATATTATGCCTTGGAAGGGTTGTCTGCATTGATGCAAACCATTGAAAAAATCAAATCAAATTTAAATCCTGAGCTGGCGATCGAAGGCATATTACGCACTATGTACGATCCGCGTAATAGCTTAACGGTAGACGTTTCAACTCAGTTGATTACTCACTTTGGTGACAAGGTATATAGCACGGTGATTCCGCGTAACGTGCGTTTAGCCGAAGCCCCTAGCTATGGTTTACCAGCATTGGCTTATGATAAAAGCTCTCGCGGTGCCATTGCTTATTTGGCATTAGCCGGTGAGATGAATCGTCGTACTAAAAGCAAAAAACCAGTGGCCAAAAAAGCCAGTTCAGCAAAGAAAACTACAAAGAAAGTAGCGAGCTAATTTAGCTCCTGACTAATTGGAAAACAGCATGTCAAAGAAACGTGGCCTAGGTCGTGGCCTCGATGCATTATTAGGTGATGCATTAGCACAGAACAAGCCTGCAACGGATGCAGCGAATACTAACGACGTTCAAGAAGTTAGTATTCAGCCTTCGGAAGTTAAATCGAATAATTCCGTCCAAGGTATAAAGCATCTGCCCGTTGAATTTATTCAGCCAGGGCAGTATCAGCCACGTAAAGACATGCACCAAGAAGCATTAGAAGAGCTTGCAGCTTCTATTAAAGCTCAAGGTCTAATGCAGCCCATCGTCATTCGTCCACTTTCTAGTGATGTAGAAGGTCAAGACGATCGTTATGAAATCATTGCCGGTGAACGTCGTTGGCGTGCAACTCAGTTAGCGGGTCTAGATACGGTTCCTGTCATCATCAAAGATGTGCCAGACGATGCCGCGATCGCTATGGCTTTGATTGAAAATATTCAGCGTGAAAATCTAAATGCGATGGAAGAAGCGCAAGCGCTTCATCGCTTGCAGCATGAATTTGAACTGACGCAGCAAGAAGTCGGTGATGCGGTGGGTAAATCACGCGCTACCGTCGCTAACCTATTGCGTCTGATGCAGCTTAATGATGATGTAAAGATCATGCTTGAGCGTGGTGATATTGAAATGGGTCATGCTAAAGCCTTGCTAGGTTTGCATGATCAGCAGCAAAGTGAAGCCGCGCGTCACGTGGTTGCAAAAGAAATGACCGTGCGTCAAACCGAAGCGTATGTCCGTAATTTACAAGACGAAGCCAAGCAGGTTTCACAGACAAAAGAAAAAGCCCGCCCGAATCCAGATATTCAACGATTAGAACGTACATTAGGTGAACGCTTAGGCGCTAATGTGGCGATTCAGCATTCCGCCAAAGGCAAAGGTAAGTTGGTCATTAACTACAGTAATCTCGATGAATTGGATGGCATTCTCGCTCATATCCAATAAAAAATTATGCAAAAACGGCTAAACCCATTTAACACTTATTAAGAATGTTAAACGGATTTAGCCCTTCTCATTTAGCTCAAAATCTGAATCCCTGATGCACCTTTTATTATAAATTATCAACTAGTTATCCCTGATTAGTTGTGGAGCATGGTTCGCTAAACTCTAAACATAACTGTATTGACATATTGTCAATTAGCCATAAGTTGGTTAAAATTCCGCTTACATAAGGTTACAACTATTTTAATAACGGAGTTTTTCGCTATGAAAAAACCAAAAATTTCACCTAATCCATTAATTGCCGCTATTTTAGCGCTTGGTTCGGCTACCGCTTTATCTGCTCCAACAGCTTGGAATGGATCTGTGTCAAATGATTGGTTTGTCGCCAAAAACTGGGATGATTTATTAGTACCTAGTGCTGATTATTCTGTGCAAATTAGTAATGGTGATACGGTAATTGTTAATGGTCCAATTGCGGCCAATACTCAGCACCTCTATATCGGTTTGGAAGGTGAAGGTCATTTGGTCAGTGATGGTACGGATTTGAATACCACTGAAATCACATTGGCTCATATCGAGAGCCAAGCAACGGACGCCAAGGCGTCTGTTAATGTTCAGAACGCCGACATCAATGCGCCCTTGGGAATTAACTTGATGAAAGCGAAGATGGCAGGGGCTAAAACCATCAGCTTTAAGCACAGTAACGGGTCGCTGAATATTGAAGAGTTTGATCATCAAGCCGATTTTGTAAACGTTGCACAGGCTAACCTGAGCAGCGAATTGGTACTAAGTAATGTGGTGGTGAATACCACGGATCGTGAAAACATTCTTGCTGGCGACATTGATATTGAGCGTGGTTCAAATGGCACGGTTGTTAACGCTGAGGCGAACATTGGCTTATACGATGTGACCTGGACCAGTCAGCCTAAGCTTGATTTGGAAATTGGCAGTGATATTCATATCGCTCCGGGGGTGGAAAGTTCTACCCTGAATTCCAAAGTGGATATGATCGTTGAGCGCTCAACCATTTTGGCTGATTGGCTGGAGTTTGCGGAATACACCTCAGCCCGTAGCTACTCGGATGATATGTCGAGCAATAATAATGTGGACAATCAGGTTAAAGCCGTTTTTCGCGATTCTGATGTCGATCTTAATTTCCGTTTGATTATGGGAGATGTTGGTGCTTACGCTGAAAATAGTGTGGTAAAAGGTCTAGCTGACGTGACTTTTATTAACTCGACTCTGGATGTACGTTTTGATATTCAGCTTACGGATATTAATGTGGATAAAGGATCACGGGGTGAAGATCGAGCTTTCTTTACCGCAGAAAATTCTGAAATCAGAGTCGGTGATTTGGTTGAGATTGCTTCCTACGGTTCAATCGAAGCTGATTCAACCGGAATACTGGAAGCGGGTGTGAGCTTGAAAAACTCTTTGCTAGCGGTGAATGAAGACATTCAGATTGCTGATGTAGACAGTGAGCTGTCTCACGACAGTCTTGTTTTGGGAGTTGATGATAAGGTATCTGGGGAACTAAACGCTGAGTCTTCCTTGATCACAGCGCAGCAAGTGGTTGCGGGTTCTGCGGGAACTCAGGGTCTACTGTCGTTGAAAAACAGTTTCTTATCTTTAACCGATACCCAAGATGCTGATAACTCGGGAGATTTTAATCTTCTGGAAGCCAATGAAGGGGCTTTGAAATTATTACCTGGTAATAAGTTAGTGATGTCTGCTGAAGGTCGTGATCGTGCGTCTGCGAGCAATGCTCGTGGCAGTTCGCAGTTATATGCTGCCATCGATGCCTTGCAAGTAACACTAGACGGTACTTTGGAAGTAAATTTTGCCGAAGGCTTAGGCAAAAAAGATGCAGTCATTGATTTGATTCGTGTTGAAAAGAAAACGGGTATCGAACTAGCGGATGGCGCTTTTAACGGTATTCAAGGTGACTTTGACCAAGTCATTTTTAATGGCTTACCAAAGAAAGCAAAAGCAACTACCTCAATTGAACAGCAGACCATTGATGGGACTGAATATGATGTATACCGAGTGACCGTAGCTGGAGCTTGGTCTTTTTATGCATTTGCCCTTATGTTTGCTATGGCAGGGCTACTAAGAGCACGCCGCTAAGTAGAAATAGGATTGCGCAATTAAAGGCAGGCTTAGGTCTGCCTTTTTTATGTGTGTTCTAATCGGATGCTAGTGCGTAACTAGCATTCCCTATGCTGTAGCTAATTAACTCTTCAAGATTAAAATTGGATTGATTTTCAGAGAAGGTAGGATCAGTGGTCGCGCCTAAGATCACGCCATGAAGCATACCTCTAAGAAAATAAGCCGCTTTTACGGGGTCGCCCGTGCGTTCTTCACAGAGGCTCCCATCTTTCGTGCCATTACTCAGAGCTTTAATCATAATCGCCATGCAGTCTTTGGCTGTTGTGATTAACAATTTCATGGTTTGTTGCTCTTTATCGGAGGGCTCTCCGGAAAAATTATTTAATAAGGCTCTAGCGTCTGAAAACATATGGAAGTATTCAGGTTTATCCCGGTAAAAACCGTAGTAGGCGTACCCTAGCGCTTTAATTTGTGAAAGCCCACTATCACCTTCACAGTAAGCGTTGGTAAATCTTGTTTTTAACTCGTGGCTTGCACGAGCCATGATGGCCAAATAAAGATCAGCCTTATCTTCAAAATAGACATAGACCAAAGGACGGCTTAAGTTTGCTCGAGAAGCAATACTGGCCATAGAGACCTTGTCAAAATGACTGGTAAAAAAAGCATTCTCAGCTGCGTCTATGATATCTTCGCGGCGCTGCTCTTTATCTTTAGTGCTTAGGGAGCGGGTCTGTTTAATTTTAATTGTTATGACCTAGGCTAACCTCATTAGGTAAGCAGACGTAGTTTGATTTACATAGAATTTTAAAAACAAGAATATACCATAGAAATAGTCTGAGTTTTCTTTACAAGCGGAAGAGTGGAGAACGCAGAATCGTCACATATATTTTTGAATATATGCTTTAAGAGACACTTCTAAACAATTAAATCGGCCTAAAAACCAGCTTTTGGTTGAAGATTGTGACGCAAATCAATATAATCCATGCGCCTAAAATTATGGGCGAAAAGAGAGGTCTTCCGTGACATCGATAGCTAGGCCTCCGGTTTATCGCATCGCCATGATGCAGTTTGCTTTAAGTTTTATCATCGCGTTATTCGCCTTGATATATAGCTTTGAAGCCGGTTATTCAGCCCTTTTAGGTGGTTTAACCTGTGCGATACCTAACGGGTATTTCATTTGGCGAGCGTTTAAATACAGCGGAGCACGTTCAGTAGATCAGGTCGTGCGATCGTTTTATCAAGGGGAGTCGTGGAAATTTGTTCTCACCGCAGTTAGTTTTGCAGTGATCTTTTCCCGAGTAGATCCTTTGAATCCCTGGGCATTGTTTGGGGCGTTCATCATCGTGCAGTTTAGTCACGTGATGGCAGCAAGAATTGCGAAGCTCTGATGAGTTCATTCTGAGAATGAATTCATCAGAGCTTTTTAACACTTTTTTAAACTTAAGATTGAGAGTGAAAGATGGCAACTGATGCTACTGGTTACATCAAACACCACCTTACCAATCTGACATACGGCGAGTTACCAGCAGGTTACGAGCGCGTAGAAGCAGATGGTTCGATTGTGGAGTTGACTGAAGCGACTTGGACACTGGCTAACAGTGGTCAAGAAGCCGCTGATATGGGCTTTTGGGCGTTCCATGTGGATTCATTAGGTTGGTCTGCAGGTTTGGCACTATTGTTAATGTTTATCTTTGGCCGCGCGGCTAAGAAAGCATCAACAGATGTACCAACAGGCATGCAAAACTTTGTTGAATTGATTTTAGATTTCATCAATACAACGGTTAAAGAAGCTTTCCACGGCAGCAGCAAATTAGTTGCACCGTTAGCGCTGACTATCTTCACTTGGGTATTTATGATGAACGCAATGGATTTGATTCCCGTTGACGTTCTACCTACTATTTTCGGAGCGTTTGGCGTTCACTTCATGAAGGTTGTACCTTCTACTGACGTAAACATCACCTTCGGTATGTCGATCACTGTTTTCGCAATGATGATCTTCTACAGCATTAAAATCAAAGGCATTAGTGGCTTTGTTGGCGAGTTGACGCTTCATCCTTTCAACTCAAAAAATATGTTCGTTCAGGCATTATTTATCCCTGTGAACTTCTTCTTGGAATCTGTTGCTCTACTGGCTAAGCCAATCTCACTAGCTCTTCGTTTGTTCGGAAACATGTATGCAGGGGAGATGATCTTCATCTTGATCGCATTGATGTTCTCTGGCGGTATGGCGTTGGCTCTATTGGGTGGTGTCTTACAATGGGCTTGGGCGGTATTCCATATTCTAGTGATCACACTGCAAGCGTTCATTTTCATGATGTTAACCATCGTGTATTTGAGCATGGCGCACGAAGATCATTAATTTTTTCAAAAACGTTTTAACTCACTAACTTTCAATACAATTGGAGATAATTATGGACGCAGGTCTAGTTTATATCGCAGCAGCGCTAATGATCGGTTTCGGTGCCCTTGGTACTGCTATTGGTTTTGGTTTACTTGGTGGTCGCCTTCTTGAAGGTACTGCTCGTCAGCCAGAGCTTGGTCCTATGCTACAAGGTAAAATGTTCTTAATCGCTGGTCTATTGGATGCTGTTCCAATGATCGGTGTTGGTCTTGGTTTGTTCTTGATGTTTACCAAAGCCTAATTTCATTTTATTTAAGAGGGCTCTGGCATGAACATTAATGCAACTTTGATCGGCCAGATCATTACTTTCGCAATCTTCGTGGCTTTTTGCATGAAGTATGTTTGGCCTCACCTTTTAGGTGCAATGGCTGAACGCGAAAAGAAAATTGCTGATGGCCTAGATGCAGCTAATCGCGCTACTCGTGACCTTGAACTTGCTCAACAAAAAGCAGGCGAACAGTTACGTGAAAGCAAAGAAAAAGCAGCAGAAATCATTGAGCAGGCTAACAAGCGCGCTAACCAAATCATCGATGAAGCTAAAGAAGCTGCTCGTGAAGAAGGTTCTCGTTTGGCAGCTGCGGCTCAAGCTGAAATTGAGCAAGATGTGAATCGTGCTAAAGAAGGATTGCGTCAACAGGTTTCTGCTCTTGCAGTGGCTGGTGCATCCAAAATCTTGGCAAAATCAGTTGATGAAGCAACTCACGGCGAGTTACTTGATCAGTTGGCTAACGAGCTTTAAGCGAGGAAGCCATGGCTGAATTAACCACTCTTGCGCGGCCTTATGCCAAAGCGGCTTTTGCTGAAGCAGTAGAGCAGAATGCTCTAGCACAGTGGTCTGACATGTTATCGGTAGCGACTCAGTTCGCCGCCGATGATGAGTTAGCCCAAGTGCTAGTACATCCGTCTCTTACCGCTGAGCAACAAGCTACGGCATTAACCGACTTGTGCGGTGACAAGTTAAATCAGGCAGGAAAAAATTTCCTGATGATTCTAGGCGAAAATAAACGCCTAACTTTGTTACCAGAAATTGTTGAAGCCTTTGAAGAGTTAAAAGCAGCACAGGAACACGCAGTTGACGTGACTGTAACTTCTGCTTTTGCACTAACAGACGCACAACAAGAAACATTGTCTCAAGCACTGAAAAACAAATTACAGTGCGACGTACGTTTAACGGGCGAAGTTGACCAAGAATTGGTTGGCGGCGTTATTATTCGTGCTGGAGACTTAGTCATCGATGGTTCTGTTCGCGGTAAGCTAGCTAAGCTAGCCGAAGCGATGGACACCTAGTTGAGGGATGAGCATGCAGCAACTGAATCCATCTGAGATCAGCGAAATCATTAAGAAGCGCATCGATAACCTTGATGTTACTTCTCAAGCCCAGAATGAGGGCACCGTTGTTTCAGTATTCGACGGTATCGTTCGTATCCATGGTCTTGCCGACGTAATGTACGGTGAGATGATTGAATTTGAAGGCGGTAAATACGGTCTTGCACTTAACCTAGAGCGTGACTCTGTAGGTGCAGTAGTTCTTGGCGATTATAAATCAATCGCTGAAGGCCAAACCGCTAAATGTACCGGCCGTATCTTGGAAGTACCTACTGGCGAAGCATTGCTTGGCCGCGTTGTAGACGCACTAGGTAACCCAATCGACGGTAAAGGTCCTATCGAAACAGCTACTACTGCTCCTGTAGAACGTGTTGCACCTGGTGTAATTTCACGTCAAGGCGTAGATCAGCCGTTAGAGACTGGTTATAAATCTGTAGATTCCATGGTACCTGTTGGTCGTGGTCAGCGTGAGCTGATCATTGGTGACCGTCAGACTGGTAAATCTGCAATGGCTATCGACGCCATTATCAACCAGAAAGGCACCGGTGTTAAATGTGTATATGTTGCTATCGGCCAGAAGCAATCTTCTATCGCGAACGTTGTTCGTAAGTTAGAAGAGCACGGCGCGATGGACCACACTATTATCGTAGCCGCAGGCGCGTCTGATCCAGCATCTATGCTGTATCTTGCTCCATATGCTGGTTGTGCGATGGGTGAATACTTCCTAGACAAAGGCGAAGACGCCTTGATCGTATATGATGATTTAACCAAGCAAGCTTGGGCTTATCGTCAGATCTCACTATTGTTGAAGCGTCCTCCGGGTCGTGAAGCATACCCTGGTGATGTTTTCTATCTTCACTCTCGTCTACTAGAACGTGCTTGTCGCGTTAACCCTGATTACGTGAAAAACGTAAGTGGCGTTGAAGGTCAGACTGGTTCTTTAACCGCTCTTCCTATCATCGAAACTCAGGGCGGAGACGTTTCTGCATTCGTACCGACTAACGTAATTTCGATTACCGATGGTCAGATCTTCCTTGAAACTAGCCTATTCAATGCCGGCGTACGTCCAGCAATGAACGCAGGTATTTCGGTTTCTCGTGTTGGTGGTGCGGCGCAAACAAAGATTATCAAGAAGTTGGGCGGTGGTATTCGTCTTGCTTTGGCTCAGTACCGTGAACTAGCAGCATTTGCTCAGTTTGCTTCTGACCTTGACGATGCTACTCGTGCTCAACTTGAGTTCGGTCAGCGCGTTACAGAGTTAATGAAGCAGAAGCAATATGCACCTATGTCTACTGGTGAGATGGGTCTGTCGATTTTTGCTGCTACTGAAGGCTTCCTAGACGACGTAGATGTGAACAAGGTTGGCGATTTCGAAGCCGCATTGATCTCTTATGCTAACAGCGAATTCGCTGACTTAATGGCTCAGATCAATGTTAAAGGCGACTACAGCAAAGATATTGCTGCAAGTCTTAAAGAGTTGGTTGAGAAATTCAAATCTACTCAAGCCTGGTAAATCGATCTTAGCGATTTTGTGAGCTGAAGCCGGGTTTCGACTCGGCTTTAAATTTAACGTTAATGAGGCAGCTTTTATGGCAGTCGGCAAAGAGATTAAAGAGCAGATAACGAGTGTACAAAGCACTCAGAAGATTACTTCAGCAATGGAAAAAGTTGCTGTAAGTAAGATGCGTCGTGCTCAGACTCGTATGGCAGCAAGCCGTCCTTACGCGGATCGTATCCGTGTTGTGATTGGTCACCTAGCTAATGCGACTTCTGAATACCGTCATCGTTATCTGCAAGACCGCGAAGTTAAGCGTGTTGGCTATATCGTGGTGTCTTCCGACCGAGGCCTTTGTGGTGGTTTGAACAACAATGCGTTCAAACACCTCGTAAAAGATGTTAAAGCTTGGAAAGAAAAAGGTGTAGAAGCTGACTTCTGCGCTATCGGCTCTAAAGCCGTTACTTTCTTCAATAGCTTTGGTGGCAACGTTCTAGCATCCGCCAGCCATTTAGGCGATGCACCAGAACTGGCTAGCCTTATCGGTTCGGTTAAGGCCATGTTAGACGCTTTCGATGCAGGTGATATCGATCGTTTATACATAGTGCGCAACCGTTTCGTGAACACCATGACACAAGAGCCTGAAGTGGCGCAGTTATTACCACTGAAGGCAGAACAAGACGAAGAGCTGAAAGGCCATTGGGATTATATCTACGAACCTGATGCAAAAGAGATCCTAGAAGGTCTGTTATTGCGTTACGTAGAATCTCAGGTTTATCAGGGTGTAGTTGAAAACAATGCATGTGAACAAGCAGCTCGTATGTTGGCGATGAAAAACGCGACCGACAATGCTGGTGACATCATTGATGATTTGAACATGCTTTATAACAAAGCACGTCAAGCAGCAATTACCCAAGAAATTTCAGAAATCGTCTCCGGTGCCGCAGCGGTTTAACGCTGGGTTACTCAGGCTTTTAATTTAAGAGGAAAACGGATATGACTGGAACAGTTGTTCAGATCATTGGCGCCGTTATCGACGTAGAATGCCCTCGTGACGAAGTGCCGAAGGTATATGACGCGCTTACTGTTGATGGTACAGAAACGACTCTAGAAGTTCAGCAGCAGCTGGGCGACGGAATCGTTCGTACGATTGCAATGGGTTCTACTGAAGGCCTTAAACGTGGTCTTACGGTAACAAATACTGGCGCTCCAATTTCTGTACCTGTAGGTACTGAAACTTTGGGTCGTATTATGGACGTGCTTGGCCGTCCAATCGATGAATGTGGCGATATTGGTGCGAAAGAAGTTGCTTCTATCCACCGTGACGCTCCATCTTTCGATGAGCAAGCTAACTCTACAGATTTGCTAGAGACTGGTATCAAAGTAATCGATTTGATCTGCCCATTCGCTAAGGGTGGTAAAGTAGGTCTTTTCGGTGGTGCTGGTGTTGGTAAAACTGTAAACATGATGGAACTTATTAACAACATTGCAAAGGCACACTCCGGTTTGTCTGTATTCGCAGGTGTTGGTGAGCGAACTCGTGAAGGTAACGATTTCTACTACGAAATGGCTGAGTCTGGTGTTGTAAACCTAGACGACAAAGTTCAATCTAAAGTAGCAATGGTTTATGGTCAGATGAACGAGCCACCAGGAAACCGTTTACGTGTTGCCTTGACTGGTTTGACTATGGCTGAGAAATTCCGTGACGAAGGTAAAGACGTACTATTGTTCGTTGATAACATCTATCGTTATACCCTAGCGGGAACGGAAGTATCTGCACTACTAGGTCGTATGCCTTCTGCGGTAGGTTACCAGCCAACTCTTGCTGAAGAGATGGGTGTTCTACAGGAACGTATTACTTCTACTAAGAACGGATCTATTACCTCTGTTCAAGCAGTATACGTACCAGCGGATGACTTGACGGATCCATCTCCAGCAACAACGTTTGCTCACTTGGATTCTACTGTTGTACTTTCTCGTGACATCGCATCTAAGGGTATCTACCCAGCGATCGATCCACTTGACTCTACTTCTCGTCAGCTAGATCCTCTAGTTATCGGACAAGAGCACTACGACATCGCTCGTGGCGTTCAGGGTGTTCTTCAGCGTTATAAAGAGCTGAAAGACATCATCGCTATTCTTGGTATGGACGAATTGTCTGACGAAGATAAGCAGTCTGTTAACCGTGCACGTAAGATTGAGCGTTTCTTGTCTCAGCCTTTCCACGTTGCAGAGATCTTCACAGGCGCGCCTGGTAAATACGTTTCTCTGAAAGAAACCATCGCTGGTTTCCAAGGTCTTCTAAACGGTGACTATGATGATCTGCCTGAACAGGCGTTCTACATGGTTGGCGGGATTGATGAAGCCGTTGAGAAGGCTAAGAACCTGTAATCAAAGAGGCGAATACTATGACCATGATAGCTGTCCATTGTGACATCGTTAGTGCAGAGGAAAATCTTTTCTCTGGACTAGTAGAAATGGTAGTAGCAGCCGGTGAGTTGGGTGACCTGGGTATTTCCCGTGGTCACGCTCCTTTGCTTACTGCATTGAAGCCAGGTCCAATCCGCATCATCAAACAAGGTGGTGAGGAAGAAGTGATCTATGTTTCAGGCGGTTATTTAGAAGTTCAGCCAAACAATATTTCTGTTTTGGCTGATACCGCCTTGCGTGCTGCAGACCTCGATGAGGCCGCAGCATTAGAAGCACAGAAACATGCTCAGCAAGCGTTAGAGAATCAGAGTGCAGACTTTGATTACTCACGCGCTATGACTCAGTTGGCAGAGGCCGCAGCTCAGTTGCGTACGATCCAACAGCTTCGTAGTAAGTTGGGTAAGTAATCTAGTTTAACTAGAGTTCTTGCTTCATAAAAAACCGAATCCCAGTAATGGGGTTCGGTTTTTTTATGTCTGAAATATAGATGAGTATTTTTCTTTAGGCTGGAGGGGGTTGTTGATCAACTGATTTGGGTAGCGATTAACTGATCTGACCAGGTATCTAGAAGCTTTCTAAAGGGCTTCTCTAAAAGCTCAAGATCAAACTGATCAAACAAATTTTTAATTTCTAAACCCAATTCGGTATCCCCTGTAATTTTTAATTTTCGATTAAAAAACAACGTATCAGGGTCGACCTTTTGTGAAGCCATTAATACTAAAGCATCTACAGAGGCGCTGAAGACGACATCGGGTTGTGGGCTGATGGAGCGAGATTCGGATAGACCCATCATGATTAGCTGCTGGCCAATTTTACTGAAATACCATTTCGCTGATAAATCTCTAATTTCAACTTCAACAACCTTATCATCTAGGAAGTCTATTTCACCATCATCCATAAATGGCTGACTTAAACGTTTAACTTGATGTAAGACAAAGTAGCTCTCGACCTTAGTCGGCATAATTCGATGCGCTAGTGATAATAGAGAGGAAGAGTTCTCGACCAGTTTTTGTTTGGCCTGTTGTAATAGGCGAGCAGGTAGCCCATCACTCAGCAATATTCTTTGCGGCATCAATTTTTGTAATAGCATAGTAGATCCATAACGCTTAATGAGTTGGTATTTGAGCTAGGACTTGCGGATTAAGTCTACTGGACCTTGTTTACGATGCCTTAATCAAGATCAAGAAACTGTTTGTGTCTTTTAAACAGAGTTCAGAGCTAATTGGGAGTTAATATGGAATTGCTAAGTCCTGCAGGCAGTTTACCGGCGCTTAAAGCGGCGGTGGATGAAGGTGCAGATGCTATTTATCTCGGCTTGAAAAATGATACTAATGCGCGTCATTTTGCGGGCCTAAATTTCACCGATAAAACCATGACTCAGGGGGTTAACTACGCCCATGATAAAAATCGTCGAGTTCATGTCGCGGTCAATACCTTTGCTCACCCAGATCGTAGCCAGGCCTGGTTCGATGCGGTGAAGAAGACCCATGATATAGGGGCGGATGTTTTGATTGCTTCTAATATCGCCGTCTTAGAATACGCTGCCACACATTATCCTGAACTAGAGCTGCACCTTTCGGTACAAGCAGCGGCCACCAATGTGGCGGCGATTAATTTTTTTAATCAATTTGGTGTACAGCGTGTGGTATTACCACGTGTACTTTCCTATCAACAGGTGGCTAACCTTGCTCAAGATACTGATATCGAACTTGAAGTATTCGCCTTTGGCAGCTTGTGTATTATGGCGGAAGGACGCTGTTATTTATCGTCTTATATGACCGGTGAATCCCCCAATACTGTCGGGGCTTGCTCTCCCGCGAAGTTCGTTCGCTGGCAAGAAACGGATCAAGGCTTAGAAAGTCGACTGAACGATGTATTGATTGATCGCTTCGGTGAAGGGGAAAACGCGGGTTATCCCACCTTATGCAAAGGGCGCTTTAACGTCGAAGGGAAGATCAGCCACGTATTAGAAGAGCCAACCAGCCTAAATACCTTAAGCCTTTTACCCCAATTAAATAATATTGGCATCAGTGCCCTGAAAATTGAAGGTCGACAGCGTAGCCCTGCTTATACAAGGCAAGTCACCCAAACTTGGCGTAGGGCGATTGATGCCATGAAGAAGAATCCCGCTGAGTTCCAAGTACAGCAAGAATGGGATAGGTGTTTGAGTAACCTTTCCGAAGGTTCGCAAACGACTTTAGGTGCTTACGAACGCACCTGGCAATAAGATTAAGAGGGAAGACGCTATGGAATTTTCGATGGGGAATATCCAATTTTATTGGGATAAAGAAAGCACCAACGATTTTTATCAAAAGCTCGCCGATTCTAATGTAGAGCATGTTTACTTAGGCGAGTCGGTTTGTTCAAAGCGCCGAGAATTAAGACTAGGTGACTGGATTGAAATAGGCAGTGAACTGTCAAAGAAAGATAAATCTGTTGTGTTATCGAGTCTTGCCTTATTGGAAGCCAAGAGTGAGTTAGCTACCTTGAAGAAGGTTTGTCTCAATGGTGAGTTGAGCGTTGAAGCGAATGACTTTGGTGCTGTGGAAATATTATCGCAAGCGAAAATCCCTTTTGTTGCCGGTGCTGCGTTGAATATTTATAACCAGTATGACTTGAAAATCTTATTAGACCGAGGGATGCAACGCTGGGTCGCGCCGGTTGAACTATCGAGAGACTGGTTATTAAACGTCTCAAATGGCTGCGAAGAGTTAGGAATTAAAGATAAATTTGAAACGGAAGTATACGGCTATGGCTATTTGCCGTTAGCGTATTCAGCGCGCTGCTTTACTGCACGGTCAGAAAATCGACCGAAGGATCAATGTGGTTTGTGCTGTATTAAATATCCCGAAGGTCGCAAGGTCGATAGCCAAGAAGGGGCGGAGTTATTCCGTATGAATGGTATCCAAACCATGTCGGGAACGATTCAAAATTTGATCAATGATTTGCCTTCGATGACGGGGTTGGTGGATATTGTACGAATGAGCCCGCATTCATTAGAAGTATTTGATTGGCTGGATAAATTTCAGAGCGCTTTGGTAAACCATAGTCGTATATCGCTAGAGGGTTTTTGTAATGGTTATTGGCATAAAATTGAAGGAATGAAGACCGTATAATCGGTCTTCTGAAATCGATAGAGTTAATAAAGCGCATTAACCGTCTTGGTTAATTCGCTTTATTAACTCGGCTAAGACATCTGAATATTTGTCATTATCAACCTGACAAGTCCCTGCATTACGATGGCCTCCGCCTGCATGCTCTAAGCAAAGTTCACCAATATGGGTTTTATGACTGCGGTTGATGATAGAGCCGCCTATGGCGAATACGGTATTTTGCTTTTTCAAACCCCAAAGCACATGGATAGAAATGTTTTGCTCAGGGAAAAGGGCATAAATCATAAAGCGATTGCCCGCGTAGATGATTTCTTCGTCACGTAAATCTAATACAACTAAGTTGTTATGCACTGAGGTGCAGCGTCTTAATTGATCTTCAAATTGCTGGCGATGATCATTATAAAGTTCTACGCGTTCTTTAACGTCATCGAGTTGTAGGATCTGATCGATATTATGGTCGCGACAATAATCAATCAGCTCCATCATTAACTGGTAATTACTAACACGGAATTCGCGGAAACGGCCTAAGCCTGTACGAGAGTCCATAAGGAAATTCAGCAATACCCAACCTGTGGGGTTCAGGATTTCATCTTTGCTGAATTGAGCAGAATCCGATTTATCAACGGCATCCATCATTTCTAGAGATATTTCTGGAAAGCGAGTACGGCCACCATAGTAGTCATACACAACTCGAGCAGCAGAAGGGGCCTCAGTATCAATAATGTGATTTTCAGGATCGTTATCGCCTCGACGCTTTACTTCAGAGGCGTGGTGATCAAAGCTCAAGTGGCAACCTGCAACATAGGGCAAATTAGTGGTGATATCGTTGGGACCAATATCAATTATGCCGTCTTGCATGTCTTTCGGGTGAACAAAAAGGATGTCATCGATCATCCCTAAATCTTTGAATAGTACGGCACATACTAGGCCATCAAAATCACTGCGGGTTACTAAACGAAACTTTTGCTCTGCCACTATGTTCTCCAGAAAAACAATATCCTTTGGATTGAGCATAGTCTAATTTTTCTAAAGAGCCTTCCACAAAGTATCGAACATCATCTGGTGCGTACCAGATATGGCATCACTATCAATCACTACGGCAACTGGAAAGTCATTTTTGGTTAAGCTGATCATGGCGACTTTAGGTGGATAAATGGCAATGTATGAGGCATCCCCTTCGCCTTTCATCCATTTTCGCTCTGCTAATTCAGCTTCGTCGCCACCTTCACCAATTGCGAGTACCCTTACAAAAATACCTTTAGCAATGCGCTGCTTAGTAAATGTTGGGAAAGGGCGGTACAGGTGTTCACGTAAGGCTTGGGTAGAGATGACCGAGTAAGATTTGTCCGCCTTATCGGTTGAGCTAAGGATGTCTTTTAAAACATACTCGACTCCCTCATCTCCTTCGTAGAAACGAACATTACTGGTCGCAAATTCTGGCTTTAAATGACGTAAGGCAGGAATGATATCGGTCTTTAAACTGGCTAGCGTCGATTCCAGTTCTTGCTGCTTTTCTTCAGCAAGATCTAATAATCTTGAAGGGTCTTCGGCCTGAAAGATTCGGCGTTTGCCCTTGGGGAGATAATTGACGATGCCTTTTTTGACCAATACTTTTAAGGTTTCGTAAGTGCTGCCACGGTTAATATCTGCTTTAGCTGCGAGGTCGCGAATAGAGGCAGGGCCGAGTTCTAGTAATGCAAGGTAGACGGCAATCTCTCGATCAGTTAAATCCAAAGATTTAAGAGAGGTTAGGTTCATGGTTTCGTATTCATTATGTATATAACGAGATGATAATTCATTGTCATTTTATTTGTGACAAAATCAATTGTAAATGTTTTCAAAACCCCTAGACTGACCGATTATTACAAAATTGTGTTGCTTAGCTATATTTATATCTTTTATAGGCAACACGTTGTCCAATACATGGAAGCAAAGAATAATAATGACTATCGATGTCGTAGTACTCGCAGCCGGCCAAGGCTCGCGCATGAAATCACAACTCCCTAAAGTTCTACACCCTATCGCGGGTAAGCCAATGCTTGCTCACGTATTAGACAGCGCTAAAGCCGTTCAAGCGGATGCGATGCATGTGGTCATTGGTCATGGTGCTGAAAAAGTTAAAACAGCATTTGCAGATGAAGAAAACCTGACTTGGGCGTTGCAGGCTGAGCAAAAAGGTACAGGTCATGCGGTAATGATGGCTTTGGATAGCCTAGCGGCAGAAGGCACAACGCTAATTCTTTATGGTGATGTCCCTTTGACTCAGCCATCTACGTTAAAAGAATTAATCGCGCTGGCGAATGACCAACAGTTGGGTTTATTAACCGTTAATATGGCCGATAGTACGGGCTATGGTCGTATCGTTCGCGATGCCGAGCATAAAGTGACCGCGATTGTTGAGCATAAAGATGCCAATGAAGCGCAGCTCGAAATTAAAGAAGTGAATACCGGCATTTTGGCGGTACCCACCGCAAAACTTCATCAATGGTTACCAACCTTGAGTAATGATAATGCTCAAGGCGAATATTATTTAACCGATATCATTGCCATGGCAGTTGCCAATGGTTTAACAGTAGAAACATTACAGCCTGCCAATGAACAAGAAACCTACGGCGTAAACAACCGTCAGCAACAAGCTGAGCTTGAGCGTTGGTATCAAGCTCAGCAGGTGAATAACTTGATGGCTAATGGGGTGACGATTTTGGACCCTGCTCGTCTGGATATTCGTCTAGGTGACAATAAGAATACAGGGTTAACCGTAGGTAATGACGTCGTAATTGATGTGAATGTGATCATCGAAGGCCAAGTGATATTAGGTGACGGTGTTGAAGTCGGTCCGAATTGTATTATTAAAAATTCAACCTTAGCGGCGGGTACGAAAGTAGAAGCCTTCTCGCATATAGAAGATGCTCAAGTCGCGGAATCTTGCGTGATTGGACCTTATGCACGTTTACGCCCGGGGGCTGAGCTAGCCGATGGCGCTAAAGTCGGTAATTTCTGTGAAGTGAAAAAATCTCAAATAGGCGCCGGGGCTAAGGTAAATCATCTAACCTATATAGGTGATGCGAGCATTGGTGCCGGATCTAATATCGGTGCTGGTACGATCACTTGCAATTACGACGGTGTGAACAAGTTTAAAACTGAAATTGGTGAAAATGCCTTTATTGGTTCTAATACGTCATTAGTTGCACCTATTAACGTCGGTGCAAACGCCACCGTCGCTGCAGGCTCTACGATAACAAAAGACGTCGCGGCGGAAGAGTTGGCCGTCGCCCGCAGCAAGCAAAGAAATATCAGTGGCTGGCAGCGTCCAGTGAAAACTGAAAAATAATTTAAGCGGAATAATAAGAATATGTGCGGAATTGTTGGTGCTATTGCTCAGCGTAATGTTAGTGAGATTTTATTAGAAGGCCTGCGTCGCCTTGAATACCGTGGTTATGATTCAGCGGGATTAGCGGTATTAAATAATGAAGGCGATATTCAGCGTACTCGTGCTCTGGGTAAGGTCATTGAATTAGAAAAAGCGATACAAGCGGAAAAAGGCGAGCAGGGTTTACAGGGCAATATTGGTATTGCTCATACTCGCTGGGCAACTCACGGTGTGCCAAGCGAAGCGAATGCGCATCCACATATGTCGTCGGATGATGTGGTATTAGTGCATAACGGCATCATTGAAAACTACCAAGAATTGAAAACTGAGTTAAAAGCTCAGGGTTATGTTTTCAACTCTGAAACGGATTCAGAAGTGGTTGTGCATTTGATTCATCGTGAGTTACAGCAGCACGATTTTGCTCAATCGGTTAAAAATGCAATCGCTCATCTTGAGGGGGCTTATGCTCTCGCGATTATGCAAAAGGGCAATCAAGACGAGTTGTGGGTTGCTCGCCAAGGATCTCCCTTGGTTATTGGTGTAGGTATGCATGAGCATTATGTGGGTTCTGATCCGCTGGCGTTATTGCAAGTGACTGATCGTTTTATCTATTTAGAAGAAGGCGATTTGGCTCACGTTCGTCGCGATGCGCTAACAATTTTTGATAAAACACAGCAGATAGTTGAGCGTGAAATCAGCGTCTTCGATTATAAAATCGGTACCGCAGACAAAGGTGAATATAAGCATTATATGCTGAAAGAAACCTTTGAGCAGCCAACTGTGATCAAGCAATGCTTAGAAGGCCGTATTTCTGAAACTAAAGTTTTGGATCAGGCTTTTGGTGTTAATGCCGGTGAATTACTCGATAAAGTTGAAGCTGTGCAGATCATTGCCTGCGGCACCAGTTATCATTCCGGTATGGTGACTAAATACTGGATTGAGAAATATGCGGGTATACCTTGTCAGGTTGAAGTGGCCAGTGAGTATCGCTATCGTCATACGGTATTAGCGAAAAACACCTTGCTGATTACCATTTCCCAGTCTGGGGAAACCGCCGATACATTAGCCGCTTTAAGAAAAGCGAAAGAAAAAGGTCTGCTGGCGAGCATGACAGTTTGTAACGTACCTGGGTCTTCTTTGGTACGTGAATCTGATCTATGTTTAATGACCAATGCTGGTCCTGAGATTGGCGTTGCATCAACGAAAGCTTTTACAACGCAACTAACGGCCTTGTTGCTGCTGACAGTTGCGCTTGCCAAGCGCAATGGTATGAGTGAAGAGACGGAAACTGAAATTGTCACGGCTTTGCATCAATTGCCTAGCTTCGTTGATCAGGCCTTGGTTCTTGATCCTGCCATTAAGAAAATCAGTCAGTTATTTGCCGATAAGCAGCACAGTTTATTCTTAGGTCGTGGTCCTATGTACCCGATTGCTCAAGAAGGCGCTTTGAAGCTGAAAGAGATTTCTTATATTCATGCAGAAGCTTATCCTGCGGGTGAGTTGAAACACGGACCTTTAGCCTTGGTTGATGAGAATATGCCCATCGTTACCGTGGCTCCGAAAAATGACTTGCTAGAAAAACTCATTTCTAACTTAGAAGAAGTGAAGGCTCGTGGTGGTGAGTTGTTTGTTTTTGCGGATGAGTCCGTGAATCTGCATGATCTTGATGATCAGCACCTATTGCCTTTGCCTACTGTGCCTAGCTGCATAGAGCCAATAGTATATTGTGTTCCGTTGCAGTTATTGTCATACCACGTTGCGGTTTTAAAAGGCACAGATGTAGACCAGCCGCGTAACCTAGCAAAATCGGTTACGGTTGAGTAAGTAAAAAATTGAATAACTCATTGAATGGTTATTCAATTTTCTGTAGACCAAAAACGTAAAAGCCCAGTTCAATGACTGGGCTTTTTTCTAGACGCGAAGAGTAACTACTGGGATTAAACCCCTTCGAAATAATATTCGTCTAAATCTTTCTCTAGTGTTTTACGTTCAAGGTGAGCTTCAATAGCACGTCGTGCCATAAGCTTGTTGGATGCAGAGGATTCTTTGTTGACTACAACATTGCCTTCTTTATCGAAAGAAACAACTTGTTCAATTGATTTTTCATGTGCACTTAATGCGCTTTTAGCTACCTTAGCCATGTCCATCTCCTTGGGTCTTGCAAATTCGCAGTCTTAAATAAAATTCAAGCTACGATTGTTATTTTTATTGTTTACAAAATCATGACAGTATTTGTATTAATTGCAATAGGTTAATTTTCTAATCTTAGTGATTTAATACTTTCTTTAATTGCGTTCAAATGTTCGACAAAATCTGGTCCACGACGCTGTGTGACAGCAATAGCAAGCATATCGATCACCATCAGATGGGCAATGCGGGAAGTCATTGGGGTGAATTGGTCAGTATCTTCATCAATATTGATGTGAATTGGTATATCCGCAGCCAAGCTAATGGGTGTTCCCTCGGGTGCCAAAGTGATTACGCTGGCGTTATAGGTCTGAGCCAATTTAATCGAATGTAATAGATCTTTGGTGCGACCACTTTGCGAGATAGCAACAATGACATCTTGTTCATTTAGAGTAACAGCGGACATTGATTGCATGTGGGGGTCGCTATACGTCGCAGTAGCAATCTGCAGGCGAAAGAATTTGTGCAAAGCATCGGTTGCAACGGCAGCGGATGCACCAAAGCCGTAAAACTCTAATCGTCGAGCGCGACTGATCACAGAGGAAGCTTTTGCGATTTGGTTCGGCAATAATTGCTCTTTAACTTCATGCAATCTTTGTATGGTGGTATCGGCGACTTTTTCACAGATGACTTCAATGGAGTCGTCTTCCGCAATGGCAAACTGGCCGATGTTATTCGCTACTGCTAAGTCTTGCGCCAGCTTTACTTTAAATTCTTGAAAACCATTACATTGAATAGCACGACAGAAACGCACAATCGTCGGCTCACTCACAAGGGCCTCTTGTGCTAAATCGACAATTCGCATGTGGATGACATGAGCAGAATGTTGAATGACATAATCGGCCACTTTAACTTCTGATTTACGCATGCTGCTACGATATTGCTCAATGGTGGCAATAATTCCGTGACTGCTACTGGCTGATTTTGACACTGCGCTATCCAATTTAGAGATAGAGTCAGTATAACAGGGGTCTGCTAAATTCGGGTCTGTATAAATAACCAGTTCTTTTTATAGCCAACTATGGAGCTAAGCGAGCATTCTGGTACACTGCTGAGTTATGGACGTATCAAGTATTTTAGATCATTTAAATGATCCGCAGCGCAATGCCGTTGCCGCTAATAGCAAGCATCAAATGGTTCTCGCCGGAGCTGGAACAGGTAAGACTCGAGTGCTTGTGCACCGCATCGCCTGGTTATTGCAGGTCGAGAATGTCTCGCCTTTCTCCATTATGGCGGTGACCTTTACTAATAAAGCCGCTAAAGAAATGCGTGCGCGTTTGGAAAACCTGATCCAAGTGCCGGTGAACGGACTTTGGGTTGGGACTTTCCATGGCCTTGCGCACCGATTATTAAAGCAGCATTGGCGTGAAGCGGGCTTACCGCAAAATTTTCAGATTCTCGATAGTGATGACCAATTAAGACTGGTTAAGCGAATTTTGAAAGCGACTGGTGTAGACGAAACTAAATATCCGCCCAAGCAGTTGCAGTGGTATATCAACGGTCAGAAAGATGAAGGTCGCCGTGCTGCCCACGTAGTACCTTCTGCTGATCCTTTTAGCCGAACACAACTTGCCGTTTATCAAGCCTACGAGCAAGCTTGCCAGCAAGGCGGCATGGTTGATTTTGGTGAGATCTTATTACGCGCTCACGAGCTATGGTTACATCACCCTGATTTATTAGCTCATTACCAAGGTCGTTTCCGTAATATTCTTGTCGACGAGTTTCAGGATACCAACGACATTCAATACGCTTGGATTCGCATGTTAGCGGGAGACCAAGTGTCTGTAATGGCGGTGGGGGATGATGATCAGTCTATTTATGGCTGGCGTGGGGCTAAAATTGCCAATATTCGCAACTTCCAGAATGATTACCCTGGTGCTGAGCTGATTAAGCTGGAGCATAATTATCGCTCAACCGCGACCATTCTAGATGCCGCCAACTCGGTCATCGAGAATAACCAAGGCCGTATGGGTAAAGAGTTAAAAACGGATGGTGATTTAGGCGAAAAAATTGCCGTCTATTCGGCATTTAATGAGCAGGATGAAGCACGCTATATCGCGGATCAGATTGAGACGTTTTCCGGCACGGGTCGTGCCCGCAAAGACATCGCCATTCTATATCGCTCGAATGCACAATCGCGCACTTTAGAAGAATCTTTAATTCGCCAAGGTATCCCTTACCGTATCTATGGTGGCCAGCGTTTCTACGATCGCCTAGAAATTAAAAATGCCTTAGCTTATTTGCGTTTAATCTTAAATCGCCATGATGATGCCGCTGTAGAGCGCGTGATTAACGTGCCTGCACGTGCGTTAGGCGATAAAACCGTGGCGACGATTCGTGCCCATGCTCGTGAGCAAGGTTGCTCTATGTGGCAGGCGGTTTGTGAATCGGCTTCCTTAGGTATTTTGCCTAAAAGAGCGAGTACAGCAGCCCAAGGTTTTGTTGATCTAATAGAGACAATGTCATCAGGTGCTGGCGAATTAGAACTGCATGAAGTTATTGATCATGTGATTGCTCAATCCGGTTTGATTGAACACCATAAAAAAGAAAAAGGTGAAAAGGCGCAAGCGCGCTTAGATAACCTGGATGAATTGATCAACGCTGCGCGCCAGTTTATTACCCAAGATGGGGTTGATATGGCGATGATGGCCGAAGAGGCTGCAGAAGAATCGGGAGTTGATCCAGAAAGTTTGGGTGATAGCTTATACGATCTCGCGGTTTTCTTAGATACTGCTGCATTGGATGCCGGCGATACTCAGGCCAGTGAGCATGATGATGCCGTGCAATTAATGACGTTGCACTCGGCAAAAGGTTTAGAGTTCCCACTGGTCTTTTTGGCAGGACTAGAAGAAGGCTTATTCCCGCATAAAATGTCGATGGACAGTGCTGATGGTTTGGAAGAAGAGCGTCGCTTAGCGTATGTCGGTATTACTCGTGCGATGGAGCGACTGGTCATCACCTATGCCGAAAATCGTCGTTTGCATGGGCAAGAGAATTTCAGTACGCCATCGCGCTTTATTCGTGAAATTCCAACGGAACTAGTACAAGAAGTCCGCTTGAAGAATACGGTAACTCGCCCCGTGACAGCCTCAAGCTCATCCAATTTAAGTTTTGCCGAAGATGCGCCAGAGGGTGTGCCGTTTAAACTAGGCCAGCGTGTATACCATGCGAAGTTTGGTGAAGGACAGGTTTTACAGTTTGAAGGCAGTGGCGCCAGTGCCAGAATCCAAGTGAATTTCGATTGGGAAGGTTCCAAGTGGCTGGTGGTCGCTTATGCCAAGCTGCAGTCGATGGACGAAGAATTTTAGAATTAAAATAATACGGAGAAATATCATGCAGGCAAAGAATGCCTTTTCAATATTGAAGTTGGGCTTAATCAGCTTAGTTGCCGCCAGTTTGATGGCGTGCGGACCGGAAAAACAAACCGCCTCAAGTGGTGAAGCTGCGACTCAGCAAACTTATAAATGGAAGATGGTCACTTCTTGGCCAAAGAACTTTCCCGGTTTAGGTACGGCGCCAGAGCGTTTTTCTAAAATGGTTGATGAAATGTCAGCGGGCCGTTTAAAAGTGAAAGTTTACGGTGCAGGAGAATTGGTGCCTGCGTTACAGGTATTTGATGCGGTTTCTCAGGGTACCGCAGAGATGGGCCATAGTGGCGCTTATTATTGGAAAGGAAAAACAGCGGCGGCACAGTTTTTCACTTCAGTGCCTTTTGGCTTAACTGCCCAAGAAATGAATGGTTGGATTTACCACGGTGGTGGTTTGCAGCTGTGGCAAGAATTGTACGCACCCTTTAACCTAATTCCATTAGCAGCGGGAAATACCGGAGTGCAGATGGCGGGTTGGTTTAATAAAGAAATCAATTCAGTCGACGACCTTAAAGGTCTTAAAATGCGTATCCCTGGCTTAGGCGGTGAAGTCTTAAAGCGCGCTGGAGGTACTCCGGTGACTTTACCAGGCGGTGAGCTATTTACTTCCTTACAAACCGGCGCGATTGATGCGACTGAATGGGTAGGGCCTTATAACGACCTTGCGTTTGGTTTATATAAAGCGGCCAAGCACTATTATTACCCAGGCTGGCATGAGCCGGGTTCTATGATGGAACTTACCGTCAATAAACCTGCTTTTGAATCTTTGCCAAAAGACCTGCAAGCGATCGTAACTACGGCGGCTAAAGCGATCAATGCGGATATGCTAGCGGAATATACGGCGCGTAATAATGCGGCATTAACTGAGTTAGTTGAAAAACATGGTGTTGATGTGCGTGAATTGCCGGCGGATGTATTGACTAAGTTGCGTGAGTTATCCGATCAGGTTGTTGCTGAAGTCGCAGCCCAAGACCCGGCTGCGCAAAAGGTCTATGACTCTTATATCAAGTACCGTGATGGAGTGGTGAAGTACCACGCGATTAGCGAACAATCTTTTATTAACGCTCGTTAATAGTAAAAATAGCCGTTATTGCACTTTAGCAGTAACGGCTGACACTTCCTTGCTATCTTCTGCTTTCAATACTGCCAATGTGCCATTAAATGATGCTATGCTATTTGGCCAAATTATTATTCGTTTTCTTGTTAAGTAGCTATTTAATGTCACCAACCTCAATGTCTTTCCTTTCCGAGCAAACCCTTGCCACCGATAAATTAGTCGCACTGCGCTCGTACCTGATTATGATTGCATTGATCGTGTTAGCGTTCGTCTTATTACAGGCTTTCGATCTTAACCAGCCGTTGTTTTTTGCGATTAATGAAGCTTCAAAGAACCTGCTGCCCGATGCGTTATCCGCTCATTTAACTGAGCTAGGTAATGGGTCTATCGTGGGCATTATGGCATTAGCCTTAACGGTAAAGTTTCCCGCGATCGCCAAACGCTTTTTATTGATCACGATTATCGCTGGTATTTTGATTGCTGGATTCAAGCAGTTTTTTGCTGACCCTAGGCCTGCCGGTGTTTTAGCTCAAACTGATTTTCATATCATTGGTGACGTGCTGAAAAAATACAGTTTTCCTTCAGGTCATTCGACAACTGCGTTTGCCATGGCTGGATTTATCATGCTGACTTTTGCAAGTTTGTCGATTAGAGTTTTGGTTTTGGCTTTGGCTGTTTTGGCGGGGGTATCTCGAATTTCTGTCGGGGCTCATTGGCCAGAAGACGTACTCGCCGGTGCAGCATTAGGTTTATTAATTGCCTATGTTGGGTGCCTGCTAAGTTTGAAACCTTTCAGTACTTTAGGGAATTATTTGGCAGCGGCGTTCTTGGCGTTAGCCGCTTTGATCGGCAACCTCACGACTCCTGCAGACTTTCCTGAGATCACCACCATTGCTGATGTGCGCTTAATCTGTGCCGCCTTAGCGATCGCCGCACTAGTCTATTATGCGGTGCGCTTAGGTCAGTTATTTGTTAATCGAAAGCACGAGAAATGAACTGCGCTGGTTAAGTATTCGCTAGCGCGGCACGCTGCGAATTCGACCTAGTTCATCAATCGCAACATACACGAAGGTTGCATCCACTACCTTACGCCGCTCTTGCTCTTCTAAATTACGAGTCCACACTTCGACGTTAATCTTGATTGAGGATTTACCAATTTCTTCAAGCTGGGTATAAACGCACAATGCGGCGCCGACTCGAATAGGCGACATGAAAACCATGGAGTCCATTGAAACATTAGCTACTCGGCCATGAGCAATCTTGCTGGCCACACTCTCCGCGGCTTCATCCATGCGAGCGGTTACCCAACCCCCAGAAATTCCTCCATGCATATTGGTATCCTGACGCCCAGGGATTAAGCGTAAGCTTAATTCACCACTTGGGGCAGGTTCTTGGTCTTCCGTGACGGTGTCATTATTCATAGCGATAGCTTCTTGTTTATCTGCAATATTGTTGGCGAAAATGGTCATTATTCTTATTGTCCTAAACGTTAACTTTTATGGTTAACCGTATAATTTATCGGGTAGCCAGGTTGCTAATTCTGGAACAAAACTGAGCAAGACAAGCATTCCCACTTGAATTGCAATAAAGGGGATGACCCCCCGATAGATTGCACTGGTTGGCAGTTCCTTCGGGGCCACACCGCGTAAATAAAATAGCGCAAAACCAAACGGTGGGGTTAAAAATGAAGTCTGTAAGTTAATGGCAATCATAATGCCTAGCCACACAGGATCAATGCCCATAGCTAATAGAATGGGTGCCACAATCGGGACAACGACAAACGTAATTTCAATGAAGTCGAGGATGAAACCGAGTAAGAAGATAACCAGCATGACAACGAGCATGGCACCGAGTTTTCCACCCGGCATGGCTTCAAATAGTGCCTGCACTTGCTCATCACCGCCAAAGCCGCGGAAAACTAAAGAAAAGATAGCGGCTCCGATGAAGATCATAAAGATCATACTGGTGACCTTTAATGTGCCATCCATCACCTCTTTTAAGCGCGTTAGGGTCAATTGGCCGTAGACCAAAGCTAAGATAGTTGCACCCGCAGCACCGACCGCTGCGGCTTCAGTCGGTGTGGCGATACCCGTCAAAATAGAACCCAGTACAGCAAGAATTAAAGCCAGCGGTGGTAATAGCCCCGCCAGTAGTTGCTTAACAAATTTCCCATCCAACTCTGGGCGGTCTATGACTGCAGGAGCAGCGTGCGGATCGCGCCAAGCAGTAAAGGCCATGTAAGTCATATAGAAGACAACTAATAACAGGCCTGGAATTAAAGCGCCAACAAACAAATCAGCAACGGAAACAGTATCCGGACTAAAGATGCCCATACTCAACTGGGCTTGTTGGTATGCACTTGAGAGTACATCACCCAGAATAATGAGTGCTGTTGAGGGGGGAATGATTTGGCCTAAAGTACCTGTTGCGCAGATATTACCAGCCGCCAAAGAAGGGCTATAACCATTCTTCATCATCGCGGGTAATGAAATTAAGCCCATAGTTACAACAGTTGCGCCAATAATGCCTGTGCTGGCTGCCATGAGCATGCCGACTAGAATAACTGAAATGCCTAAACCACCGCGTAATGGGCCAAATAATAGCGCCATGTTTTGCAGTAAGCGTTCCGCAATACGAGACTTCTCAAGCATGATGCCCATAAAGACGAACAAGGGCACGGCGATTAATATTTGATTGCTTAAGATACCAAATATGCGATTCGGCAAGGCACTTAGAAAAGCGCCATCGAAGCTGCCGGCTAGATAGCCAAAACCAGCAACGATGAGGGAGGTACCCGCTAGAGAGAAGGCGACGGGAAAGCCGAGCATTAATACTAGGCAAACCATGACGAATAAAATCAGTGGCATCCATTCCATTAGGAGTTTCCTCCTGCTGGCATCTCTTTGTTCTGGCTAAGAGGGATGTTAAACACGCTAGCAAGAATATTGGTCGCCGCTTGTACCAGTAGCAAGATGGGTAATACGACGATTAAAGTTTTCAGCAAATAAACAAAGGGTAGGCCGCCAGCCTCGTGAGATTTTTCACCATTGGCCCAAGCCATCATGACGTAATCCCAGCTGATGTAGAGTAGAAATAAACAGGTTGGTAGCAAGAGCAATAAGGTCCCCGCGAGATCGATGCGTTGCTGTATGAATCTAGGCCATTTGTGATACAGCACGTCTACACGCACATGGCCTTGTTGCTGCCAGGTATAGGCGGCACCCAACATAAAGAGCGAGGCGTGTAGGTACATGACGGTTTCTTGCATTGCGATGGATGAATAGTCAAAGATATAACGCAAGATAACGACTAAACAGGTAACAATGACCATGGCGAGGGAGAACCAGCGGCAGGTTTTACCAATGAGCTGGGTGAAAGCTTGTAAGCCGTTAACAAAGGCATGGATAGACAAGGACATGAGAGCCTTATTTAAATCTTATTATTGAATGGGCGGAATTATACCTAAGCTGTTCCTGTATCCCAGTAATAACGCGAGCTAACCTCATAATTTCTTATCTATCAGTGACAACAGCAAGGGAATCAATAAGTTAGCGGTTATAGAATATTTAAATAAATATTAGAAATAATGAAAAAAGACGTTGACGAGTAGGCACTTGCTCTATAATATTCCGCACCAGTTAGCCGACATAGCTCAGTTGGTAGAGCAACTGACTTGTAATCAGTAGGTCCCGAGTTCGACTCTTGGTGTCGGCACCAAATACTAAAACCTCGTTATCGTAAGATAACGGGGTTTTTTTATGCCTGCTGATAAAGAATTACATCCCTGTCGCTAATCTTTAGGGATTCAGCTAAGTTAAACTCCGCTAGAAATGCATCTGCATGGATACCGAGTAGCCAGAGCCTGCCCCCTGTTTGGATAAACTGTATTGCCACTCGCCTGCTTCAGGTTCACCTTGATATATTCCCCAGGCAGCTTCTGCCGCGACTTTTAAAACATCAATACTCGCGAGTTGATCGCCAGCTAAATGAACGGTCTGAGACCAATTGCTATAAGGGTCATGTTGCTCTGTCCAGTCTTGATTTGTTATATGAGAGGTATCATTGGCGAAGCAAGGTGAGAAAGTAAAGGGAGCGCATAAACAGGTTAAGCATGCCGCGCAAGGTTTTAGCCAGCTCTGACGACGCAGGGCTCGATCTAAGACCTTTTGATCAATAAAACCTAATGCTAATAGGCAATGGCCAATAGGCTCGCCATGGAGGGCTTGATACTCTAATGCCAACTCTAGCTGATGATCGCTGATCGCTTGCTTAGCCATTAGTATTTGGCCAAGGCGCATTGGTGCTGCTGCCATCAGAACCCCCTTATTATTAATAATCTTGATAAATTCCATCTATCTACAGACTGGCATAGCAATGGAATTAAACCAGTTGCTTTGCTTAACAATTAGTAACCCAATGTAATGGTAAAGAGTTTAATGGGACGCTAGGCTAACTTGGTAAGTAATTGGGACTTAAGGTGGAACAATAGATGGTAGATTCCCTAAGCTGGCAGCAACCTATTATTTGGCTGGCGGAAATAATGCGCCCGCATAATAAAGAGATTGTACTGGCAATGATTGC
>ENA-OSET01000171-OSET01000171.1-sediment-metagenome-genome-assembly--contig:-NODE-171-length-74381-cov-4.205763_pt1 | contig 74381 bp, 71 predicted proteins | sample MGYA00237882_ERZ534229 | MGnify/ENA primary metagenome ERZ534229 (study PRJEB26408, sample SAMN06266212) | sediment metagenome | isolation source: Hudson Canyon methane seep mesocosm | place: USA:Hudson... | reverse complement strand
TTTCACCCAATCCGTTGTGGTTGGCGTTAGGGTAAATTATGAAAACTACTGTACCTATTGGTAATCATGAATTTGGAGTCGAATTCACGAATTATGGTATTGAAAAATATTATCTTGATGGCCAGTTAATCGAGAAAAAATGGAACTTTCAATTTTCGGGTACGCGTGAATTTAAAGTTGGTGATGATTTCGTTAAAATTGAAGTGAGCGTAAAACCATCAACTTACTTTTGTAGGTTATATCTAAATAATCAGCTACATGTTGAAGAGCTATTTCCTGAATTTAAAGAGCGGATTGAAAAAGCAAAGAATAGGCAAACTCCAGCATGGTTAAAGAAAACGGTTATCTCGTTGGTTGTAGTGGCCGTAGCCCTTACAATCTACAATGACTTAAATGCAATATAACCCTAACAAAGCGCTCAAATCGGACTCCGTAATATTGTCACCTTTTGCGCAAAGAAACGCACAAAAGTCGCCAACATTACTACGCCGTTTAGCTTGGCGTTAGCACCCAATTATGAACCGAATCTTACTTACATTAATTTCAATAATCATGGCTGTGAATGTTATGGCGAATAATTATACCTACGACATTCAACAGGCAGGTTATGACTTCAACCAATACGATCTAAAAGGTGAGGCTACCTACGAAATATTCTTAAGTGAATTTAAGAACTTTCCTTGGCGCAAACAAGTTGGTCAAAATACCGGTGGTTCTGAGCCTACAATCTCAGTCAAGGACTCTGAACGTAAAATTGATTATTGGGTTTCTGTTATTGGTCAGCCTAATGAATACGCATATTTGGTAGGTATTGTTCAGCCAAAAATGGTCAAAACTATGTTTGGCTTCGGCAAAGAAAAGGAAGTACGGTGGTTATCTATTTATATTGCTGAGCAACAAAAAACAGTAGAAAGTACGTTCAGGCTGTTCTTCGGTGGTAATATTCAAGCTCTTAAACAAGAACTGTCAAAACTGCCTTTATTTTCTGAGCAAGAGGCTAACTAAAAGTGCTAACCAGCGGCTGCTGCGGACAAATTTCCGCTGTCACCTTTTTCGCAAAAACACGCAAAAAAGCCGCCATCAAAAATTTGCTCGCAGAGCCGGGCGTTATAAGGCAAGGCAATGTTTAAACATGTAATTGCGTCAAGTATTCAAGCAGCGTTTGTGGGTGCCTTACTTATTATTTTAATTAGTCTGCCAGCTTTTGGTGGTGTAGCCACAATATTTGGTTTTATTACTTTTCCTATAGCTATTTTCTGGTGTTTTATAGTTGCTTACCCATTAATAAAACTTCGTCAGAGGTTTAGGCTACCAGAGAGCTTATACTTCATAATTTACTTGGTCACAGGTTTTGTTCTTGGTACGCTTACACCCGTATTAATGTTAGGGGTTACTGGTTTGGAGTTTAGTTATAAATCAGTAGTATTTCTTGGTTCGTACGGTTTATTGGGTTCCGTTTGTGCTGTCACTGCTTGGAATTATGTCCGTAAAAATGTCAGCTTATAACAAGGCAATGTTGCGGAACTCCGTGGGCTGTCACCTTGTTTGCAAAGGGCGCGCAAACAAGCCGCCATCCCACTCCGTCCGTAAATTGCGGCGTTATGTTTACGAGTGGGGAAATGTCCTGTGAAGTATTTAATGATAGTCATTGTTTTATCATGTCTTAGTGGGTGCGCTACTACATCCCCAGAGCGCTTGAAGCAAGCTGAAGAGTACGAGAAACGATCAGATAGGGCTTATCAAAACGCAGTGAGAACAGGCGAATTGGCCGGCACGCCTGATAATGTCGAGTACATGGAAAAGTCGTACGAGGAGGCCTCTGTCTATCAAGATAAAGCTCATGATGCTAAATACGCTAATACTTTCTTTAGCTTCCTCTGGGGCTTAGCTTTTGACTAGCCAATATCCAACATAACCAGTTTATCAAACATCGTTCCGGCCCAAAGAAACGGGCCTCCACTGGACGCGCGAAGTAACGCGCGCCGTTTATAAAAGCGTTATATGCCCTCAAGGCTTTTTAGGTTGGCTCAATATTCGGCTGGTAATTTCCAGTTTTTGTAGGCAGCACTTCGTTCAAAGTTCTAGGGTAGGTGGCACGGTTTCCAAGTAATCCGGTGCCACTTTTTAGTTTTCAGGGTTGTCGTTTTATGTGGTTCCGTTCGTGGTGTGTTTCTACGAAGTCCGGTAAAGTCGGCATCTAAATTAATTAGCTCGCAGGTCAAGAACAATGGTTCCGCCTGCGGCTCCACAACGTAGCGTTCGGAAAGTTCAGTGGTTCAGCATCTAACAAATTGCACCACAGGACTCCGTAACTTGTCGCGGCTTTTGCAAAAAACGCAAAAGGCCCCGCCAAATTACTCCGCATGTGTGCAAGGCGTTATATGCCCAAGTTACCCATGAAAAGTAGACACCTCACTACTACCTAATGAGGGTCCAATTATGACCAAGAAAACAAAGAATAAATTCAATCATTACACCGAGGATTTTCGTCGAGAAGCAGTTCGCCGGTCTGAAGATCCTAATGTCAGTGCAGCTGATGTTGCTCGTGAGCTCGGTATTCATCCTGGCCAGATATATAATTGGCGTCGTCAATATAATCGTTTGTCGGAGAAACAATTTAATAGCATGAATGGTGTAGATTATTCCAAACCTGACAGCGAAGAGCTTCGAAAGTTAAAGCGTGAAATCTCTGACCTGAAAGAGGAAAACGAATTCTTAAAAAAGGCGACGGCGTACTTCAGCAAAGAAAACTGGTGAGGTACGCCTATATTGAGTGTCTACGATCGGAGTACTCAATCTTAAAAATGTGTCGATGGTTACAGGTCAGTCGTTCAGGATATTACAAATGGCGGGGGCGTGAACCTAGTTCCCAAGCTATACGAAGAGAGTATGTTCGCAGCGCTATTCAGGTAGCCTTTGATCAATTTAAGAAACGCTATGGTGCACCACGAATAGCGGTTGAACTCACAGAATCGGGTATATCTTGCAGTGTTAATCATGTGGCTGACTTAATGGCAGAAGAAGGACTGAAGGCGAGAAATGGCAAGAACTTTAAATACAGTCCGTCAGGTGTTAGTACGAATAATATTGCAGATAACTTGCTGAATCGGCAGTTCAAATCAGATAAGCCAAATGAAAAGTGGGTCTCAGATATCACTTATATCCCAATTCGGGGTGGTCATGTTTATTTGGCTGTCATCATGGATTTATTCTCACGAAAAATTATTGGCTGGTCGCTCGATTCAACAATGAAGACAGACCTTATTTTGACTGCCTTTAATATGGCCGTAATCAGTCGGGATGTGAAACCTGGTTTATTGCTTCACTCGGATCGGGGTGTCCAATATAGAGCAGGGGAATACCAATTAGCACTTTACGATGAAGGAATCGTTCCAAGCATGAGTCGAAATGGAAATTGTTGGGACAACGCTGCGATGGAATCATTCTTTGCGAGACTGAAAGTTGAGCAGGTGTACACAGAATCGTATCAAAACTTAAATGAAGCATACTCAAGCGTATTCGAATACATTGAGATGTTTTACAATCGAGTACGAAGGCACTCTGCGAACGATTATAAAAGTCCCGTATACGTTGAAGATAATTATTACAAAGAGTGTGCTTAAACAGTGTCTACTTTTTGTGGGTAAGACCAATCTAACGGATTTATACGTTTCTAAATACAAACGCACTACCACATTAAAGCTAAGTTAAAGGTTAGACGCCGCTAATTTGAATATCTACCGAACACATTTTAAGATCTGTACGTTAAATCTTTTCAATTATATCGCTCCGCCTAACGCCTTTTACGAATCTGAAAATATCTATTCAGAAAAGCAGTGGCAAAAAAAGAATAGTTGGATCACCAAGCAGCTGTCCGCACTCCAGCCGGATATCATCGGCTTTCAAGAAGTCTTTAGCCCGAAAGAGTTGAACGCATTAGCCATTCAGAATAATTTACCTCATTTTGCGACGGTGTCTGAACCAGGTATCAGGGCGGATTACGTATATGACAAACCTGTGGTTGCTCTGGCATCAAAATTTCCTATCGTTTCTGTTGAGGCCGTGAGCAATACAGACAGCGTTCTTAAAAACCTAAGTCTACGACCAGATTTTAGTTTTAGCCGTTCGCCTCTACGTGCAGAAATAGATGTCGATGGTATTGGGAGAATACTCGTTTATGTCGTCCATCTGAAATCACAACGTTCCCAGTTAGAGTCGACGTTAAATGAAGCTGAAGATACGCTAACGGATATTAGCTCAAGTATGTTGGCTCAGGTTCACGGCCGTTGGGCAGCAACAATTCAAAGAGGGACCGAAGCGGCGTTAGTTTATCAAGATATCGTGAACGAAATGTGTAAACGACAGCGGCCGGTCATCGTGATGGGAGACTTGAATGACCCGATAGAATCTCATGCTATACAGCCTTTGCTAGGCGGGGCTAATATAGACAAATTAGAAAATAAGTACATTTCGAATATGACGATTTCACAGCAAAGAGCCATTCAACGTTTCTCGATGTACGATGCATTTTCTTTGCAAGATTTCATCAAATCAACAGACAGAAAGCCAACACACTATTTTGCCAACCGCGGCAACGTGTTGGACTACATTCTGCTTTCGAAAGACTTCGATATAAATTATGACCAGAGCTTGGCTAGCGTGTCTAATTATCACGTCAATGATAAACACCTAGTTAACCCCAAATATGAAGATGATGCTGAGTGTTCTGATCATGCACCGGTCATGGTAGAAATCGAGTTACGAGCCTGAATTTTGTAAGGTCAGATATTATCTGTAGGCATTGATGTAAAAAATTCAAAATAAATAACCCTTTCTTTAACTCCCTTCGTTTATAGAAGCTGACAAGCGGTTAGAAGAAGAGGTTGTTGAATCGGAATATTATGATCTGGCTGTGCCCCCGCCGGCCAACTAAACCGCTCTACAGCAAAAGAGAAGAAGAGAGAATTTAAGAGCGCAGGTTATTCAACAAAATTCCCATCTATCGTATTCGTAAACTATCAATAAGTATTCGTAAAATATCAATTTAAATGCATTGAGAGTGCTTAAACTAGCACGATAATTTGCTGAATCCCCGTACTCTTGACCTACAAGGTGAATGAATTTAAGGGTGAGCTTGAGTCGAATTTCAAATGGTAAGGACGGGTATGAATACTTCAACAAAAAACGTCAAAAAAGATGTGGTATTTATCAGCGGTGGTATGAGCGGGTTGGGATCAGAACTAGGCCGCCGTTATGTTTGCCAAGGCGCATCACTGGCGATATTCGATTTGCAAGAAAATACCCAAACTCTTTCAGGTCTGCAAGCTTGTATAACCAGTTCCGACCAATTAATTAAAGTCTATTCAGTCGATATCTGCGATCCCATCGCGATGGATAGCGCAGTCAATATCGCGGTAAATGAGATAGGCACACCTACCATTGCACTCAATTCAGCCGGTATTCTCAGAACGGGTACCTTCAGCGAAATCAGTTTCGAAACTTTCAAGCAGGTGATCGACGTCAACCTTATCGGCAGTCGAAATTTCGCTGCGAGCGTTGTGCCACACCTTCAAAAAGGTGGGCATTTGGCGCTTGTGGCCTCGATAGCAGGCATCATTGGTACGTATACACATGCGGCTTATGCCGCCTCAAAATTTGGCGTGGTTGGTTTGGCTCAAGTGTTACGTGTTGAGCTAAAGCAGCAAGGTATTGATGTATCGGTAATCTGCCCTGGTGAAATTGATACACCCATGCTCAAGCAGGAGAGGGTAGATGGAAGCGAAGTTGCCAAAACGCTCAATGCATTTTCAGGCGTGTTGTCGGTAGAGCAAGCATGCAAAGGGATTTTTAACGGACTACAAAAAAGGCAGTTCATGATCACACCAGGTATTAGGGCGAAGTTCACTCGAGAATTTGCACACAAGGCCAGTACTGTTTTCAGAAAACTTGTCGATATTAAATTGTCTAGAGCGCTGCGTTAGAAGCCCTATCAACCAAACCAGTAAAACGATAATGAGCCATTGATTTACTGGTTTGGAGTCGAATTTAACAAGGTAACATTCAATGACGTATACAACAGCATCAGACGAACAACTTGAACAATATGGTATTAAGAAAATCACGCATTTCGATAAGGCCCGAATCGACCTCTCACCTGGCGCGCGTTTGGATACCGTTCGCAAGTGCTCAGAAGAGTTTAGACAGTACATGCTTAATCTCGACAAGCAAGTATCGTTTTACCAGAGTATCGACCTGATTCGGGTACCTTACCCGACACAATATGGTCTCTTGAATGCGTCCAAGGTTTTAAGCCCCTACATGCACATTATGAATCGACTATTTGTGGTTCAGTATGAGACATCGGAGGGCACAAAAACCTTGTTGTTTTCGCCATCAGATATTGTGGCGAACGGAGAAACGCCTTTCTTCAAAGAGTTGAATGCCGGGTGGGGGCCACTTGCTAAACCCATGGAAAAATTTATGGCACCGGTCTATCACGATGTAGAACAGGCGCTCAATAAGGTAGGGTTAAAACCGGCAGATATCGATTTTATTTCTTACGACCACTTACATACGCAAGATGTGAGAAAGTGGTTAGGTTCAGGTGATAAACAAGGATATTTCCCAAATGCCAAATTGCTTGTAATGGAACAGGAGTGGGTTTCAACAAGCTCACTATTGCCGCCTCAGCAGCAATGGTATTGTCCAAATGGCATCGACGGTATTGATCCAGAAAAAGTCATACTCCTCGATTCGAGTGTTATGTTGGGCGACAGTGTGGCGCTGGTGCATACACCTGGTCATACCGAAGGTAACCATTCTTTAGTCGCTCATACGCCAGACGGCTTATTTGTGACTAGTGAAAACGGGGTGTCTGCAGATAGTTATTCTCCCGAACATTCAAGTATTGCAGGCGTGAGCCGTTTTGCGAAAACGAACGCAATGGAAGTAGTCTTGAACGGCAATACTCTAGAGGGTGGTTTGGACCAATACATCTCTATGGTGATGGAAAAAACGATAGCGGGTCCTTCAAAACGAAATCCAGATTTCTGCAACGTTGCGCCATCTTCTGAGCTCACATCTTATTGGGGTTTTCCTGGTTTAAAACCTAGTTTTTACGTTGGTCAGTTGAAATACGGCACACCCGCCAAGTCATGACTTAGCTCACCTCACGTAATGCTCTATTTTGTCAGGTTGATGAAATTCACTGGCGTGTCTTTAAACTCCGACTTGAAAAAACAGTTAAAGCCAGAACGCGATTGAAACCCGAGCTTGTCGGCCGTCCAATCTAAACTTTGTTTTTCTTGGATTAGGTAAATTTTAGCCAATTCTTTTTTTGTTCTATTGGCTATTTGAGAGAAAGTTACCTCATGTTTTTTCAACTTTTTCTGAAGGCCGCGGACTGATAAATTCATTAATGAGGCTAGGGTTTGACAGCTAAAAGACTCAGGGTGATTTTGTAGCATGCACGTGATGGCTTCTTGTTCAAAATTAGTTTGAGGTCTCTTCGAGCGCCAGTCGGCTACGCTTTTTTTGACGTACATGTTATTTAGGGTCGGGTTACCTGTAGATATTTTTTTCTTTAAATCCAACTCGTCAAATTCAATCAAGTTTAATGGCGCATCGAAGCGTATGTTGTCACCAAAGATTCTACGGTATTCATTCGCGTAAGTCGGTTTTGGGAAATCAAAGCTGATTCGAGAAGGTCTAAACTTTGGATCTGCGGTTGTGAGTAGCATATTCATGGCATACGAAAATACCGTCTCGACGCAGAAACGTCGTTGAAAATTCGAAACACGTGCTTTAAAAGGGAAGATCAGCGCTAGTGAAAATATGCCACGGTCGCGTAGAACAGTCGGATAGTAACTGGCGCTATGTATATGAAATGCTTGTTCAATAAAGCGAAAGGCCGAATCTATGTCGTTGGAACTAGCAACAACCTGTGAAACATCACATAGTGTTTGCGGTTGAAGAAGTTTTCCGAATTCGAGCCCGATATTAGAGTGAGGGTTATGACGGTAGACTCGCCCGATTAACTTCCCATAAGAGGAGCACAGCGTCTCGTCGTTATCTGTTCCAGGGTGCCAGCTCTTTAGTTCCGGTATGCTTTGTCTGATTTCGTTTGGCATCAGCTCAAGAAAAAGGCGAGGGTATATCACATCTATCATGATCTAGACCTACCATTTACACATTTACTAATCATTATTCGCATGTACAGCTCTTCAAATTAAGGTAAAGCATCCTGCGACGACTATGTCCGTTCTGGGCAATTAACAAGCAAATATTCGATTCTTGCCATGATTTAAGACTACAGGCAGGTTTGATCTATTTGCATAAATTGCGTTTTTGGTGACGTAAAAATCAATATTTGTACGTAAAAAGCGGCACGGTATATTGAAAGTTCTTTTTGCATACCTGCGACCCTATCGCCGTATTATTCTCGAAATTTGATCGTCTGTGATGCGTCTCACAAAGTTGGTTTTTGACTTTCAGTATTGCGGTTAAGGTGCACGATTGGCTATCAAATGTGCACCTGACACTTAAAAGAATACCGTATGTCTACGCTAGTCTGGTGTCTCCCATAAAATAAAATAGGTAAACGAAAAATGAGAACTTTACTCTCAAGTAATATTTGTGCAAAAGGATGGGGCGCAATTAAGTTAGCTGCAACCGCGGCAATCGCACTTTCAATTGTTGGCTGTACGGGAGGTAACCCTTACGTCACCAATGCAGATCGAAATGAAATTATCATAGTGGGTGATTCTATCTTCGACTTGTCTGGTGAAATACAACTGTTCTTAGAGCAAAACGCAGGACAGACGTTTAGAAACTATACCCAAAATGGCGCTAAGCTAGCGGGCATAGAAGGCCAGTATGCTGACGCAAAAGCAGACAATGCGTTAATTGAAACCGTTGTAATGGATGCCGGCGGTAACGATATTCTGATTCCTGCTTTGATGTTCGATCCTCAGCGATGCAAGACAACTTGGTATCGTCCAAACCTAAGCAGCAAATGTAAGACTTTTATCGACAACATCTATGTGGACGTGGTTGATTTTCTTAATCTCATGAATACCGATGGTGTTAGTAACGTTATTTACTTGGGTTACTATCACACGACAGGTAACAAGACTAACCTTATCCAAGCGGTCGATTACGGAGATGCAAAACTAGCACTAGCGTGTACTAATACTGCTGCTAACTGTACTTTCCTTGACCCTCGAGCAGATATTGTTGCGGCAGATGTGAAGTCAGATGGTATTCATCCGACTACATCTGGTTCTCAAAAGCTGGCTGATCTTATCTGGCCAGAGTTACAACCACTACTATAGTAGACATTTACTCCAGAGGTATTTAGTGTGGCGTTTAGCAGTCCAGAATATTTTGGGCTGCTTTTTTTTGTTTGTAGTGGCTCTGAAATATTACTAGCCTTCGAAACTAATTCTCAATTTGTGCTGTATCGTGAGATCCCTCGCGCATAAATAAAATCAAATATCCTACCAGTCATCAGTGGTGCACACTTGATGTGTAATCGTGCATCAAACACTTATCTAGTTCTTGTTCTTTTGCGTTAGCCTACTGTTTCCAACAACAAAAAAAGGTGAAATCAAAATGAAAAAACTAAAACTAAACCAGGGCTGGAAGGCAATCAAATTAGTGGCTGCTTCTGTTGTCGCGTTTACTATCGTTGGTTGTACTGGTGGTAATCCGTACGTAACCAATGCAGATCGAAATGAGATTATCACCATAGGTGATTCTATCTTTGATTTGTCGGGCGAAATACAATTGTTCTTAGAGCAAAATGCAGGACAGACGTTCAGAAACTATACCCAAAACGGTGCTAAGTTAGCGGGTATTGAAGGGCAGTATGCTGATGCAAAAGCTGATGACCCAACGATTGAAACCATTGTGATGGATGCAGCCGGTAATGACATCCTTATCCCAGCTATATTGTTTGATCCTCAGCGTTGCAAAACAAGATGGTATCGCCCGAACCTAAGCAGCAGATGTAAGGCATTTATCGACGACCTATATGTGGATGGTGTTGATTTTCTTAACACCATGGACGTAGATGGCGTGAGCAATGTTATTTATCTTGGTTATTACCACACAACGGGTAACCAATCGAACCTAGTACAAGCAGTTGACTACGGTGATATGACGCTAGCATTGGTATGTGCGAATTCTACCGCTAACTGCACCTTTATTGACCCAAGAGCAGATATTGTCGCGGCAGATGTGAAGTCAGATGGTATTCACCCAACTACTTCAGGGTCGCAGAAGCTTGCTGATCTAATCTGGCCTGAACTTCAGCCATTGTTGTAAAGTAGTTTTTACAGCCCGAAGCAGATTTGTGACGGGCTGTATTCTTAATAGTCTCGAGCTGTATCTCACCATATCCTGCCAAAACCATTCCCCAGAAACGACCTCAGCTTTATATACCTTGCTTTGTCTTACCGTCAAGCTAACAAGCTGAAAGCCTTTAACCGCGAAATTAAGTGTACGAATCAAAAAACTTCTCCAAATTATTTGCATCAAAGATAAAAAGGCGCATTAATATGCGGCGCGTAATATAAAGATCATCAAACTGGAGTAGAAGCATGTTAAGCATCTTTGCCAAGTTGCTAAAATTACTGAATTCAGATCAAAACCCAAATCAACTATCACTGGCGGTGTGTTTTGGTCTAGCTATAGGATTGATGCCGAGTTTTACGCTTTTTTTACCGCTCTTACTCGTTGCCGTTTGTATTATCAAAGCCAATCTATCGTTGTTATTTTTAATTTGGGGACTATTTGAGGCCGTCGCCTATATAGCTGACCCGGCCCTTCATTACATCGGCTACTCATTACTCACAAACGAATCGTTGCAGCTCACTTGGACAAGTTTGGCACAGTCGAGCGCTTGGAAGCTAACCGCATTTAACAACTCCTTGGTTATGGGCGCAGTTGTGGTTATTTTGGTTTTATGGCTTCCGGTGTATGTCTTGTCGCGAGTACTGATTGTTCAATATCGAGAAAAAATACAGGCATCATTTGAGCGCTTCAAAGTGACTCAGGCATTAAAGGGCAGCAAGTTGTTTAAACTTTATCAGGGGCTAGCAGACTAATATGAAAAACATAATTCGCTGGCCCGGTATTGTTGTCGCTATAGTATTGATTGTCTTATCGTATTTTTTGATCGAGCCACTCTTAAAATTAGTCATTGAACAAAGCGGTAGTCGCGCATTGTCAACAACCGTCTCACTAGATTCGGTTCAAGTTGGGTGGTCAGATCAATCGCTTGAGCTCATAGGGTTACAGGTCGCGGACAAAGAAACCCCTGAGCTAAACACCGTACAGATCGATAGTATCGCTCTACAAATAGATGCTTTGGATGCAATTTCAGGGCACTTAGTCTCAGAACATGCTGACATTTTGGGTGTTCGATTTTACACACCGCGTTCAAGGTCTAACGCTCCACAGTCTTCCCTCAGCGAAGGTGATGAGAATACTGATTCTGGAGAAGGTTTCTCGCTGCCAGGGTTAGATTTGCCTGATATAGACTCATTGGTCAGCAAAGAAAACTCGCTTACCTACACGCGTTACCAGTCCTTCGAAAAATATCTTGAAGACAGCAAGGCCTCATATAAACAGCGTATTGAGGCGTTGAAAGACAAAAAGAAAATCGCTAATTACAAACGTCGATATAAAGAAATTAAAAAAGCCAAAGGTGTGATGGGTAAAATAAAAGCGGCTTCAAAAGCGAAAGATTTGAAGAAGGCTATCGACAAAGACCTAAAAGAAGCAAAGCGGCTCAGAAAAGACTTTAAGAAAAGTAAAAAAGAAGTGACACGCCGAATTGCAGAACTCAAAAAATCACCACAAGAAGAAGCCGACAATGCACTTAAAAAAGTAGGTGTTGATGGCGGCACGCAAAAGATTGCCGAAGTAATGTTTGGCCCTGAAATGAAGGAAAAAATCAAAAATATCAAAACGTGGTTCGACTCGAACGAAGAAAAATCTTCAGACTCTGAGTTGTCAGTAGCTGAAAGAGGCAAGGGCATTTTCGTTCAATTTGAACAAGAAAAACCGTTACCTCTTGTTTGGTTTAAGCGCGCGAAGCTGAGCGGCGATTTTTCTGGTCTGGGTTTTCCTTTTAGCTTTGAGGGACAGGCTAAACATTTAACTGATCAACAGGCATTAACGCAGCAACCATCAATACTCGCTCTAAATTTACTCAATGATCAAGTCAAACATGCCAAGGCAAATTTGCTAGTAGACACAAGGACTGAGCAAACTCTAGAGCTCGATTTTGAGATCAAACAATATGAACTGACTCAGCTACTTTTATCAGACAGCTTTACCCTAGAGAACGCACTCGCAGATACAGTGGGAAGCCTAAGCTCGATAAACGAACAACTTACCGGAAATATCGACGTCGAGATGAACTCCGTGTCATTAAAAACCTCGGGCGACTCTTTTAAGAAATACCCGGCTATAGAAGACGCGCTAGCCAAAGAAGACCAAATAACAGCGAAAATCAAACTATCCGGAATGATCGACGCGCCTCGAGTCTCAATCGACTCCAACATTGATGCTATTTTTAACAAAGTGTTAAAACAGGCAATGAATGCTCAGCTGGCCAAATACAAGAGTCAGGTATCTGAGAAAATCGAAAGTATGCTTCAAGACGAACTCGCTGGCTTAGAAGTATCGCAAACGAAGTTCTTAGGCCTGGATGAAAGCATTGCAGGTACTGAGACTATTTTGAAAGACTTGATAAAGTTCTAGCGGTAAAGGGGCTCAGTGCCGACTACACTTCACGGTACGCCTGTATTATGAAAACTACCAATCAGGCGTTCGAATGATTGTGCCGTTGCCTAAATCTCAAGACAGTTAGCAGGCGAGTGGACGTGTTGTATAGAATAAGATAATACTATACATACTACCGAGGTGCCTGTGAGGGTACCCTGTTAAAACTAGCAGTGAGTTTTGTTTCAAAAACATAGTATTCTCGATTTTTTATAATAAATAATGAGAGACATGTGCCTGAGTTAACAGACCGGTCGGCGGAGACTTTTCTTGGCGACCGGCTAAGAAAATTTCAATTCATAGAAGTCGTTTTACAATGGGAAGGTGCGCTGACCACTAGTAAATTGATGAATCATTTTTCTATAGGGTCACGGACCACGGCTCAAACAATCATTACTCAATATCGAGACAGATATCCCGATAACTTCTGTGAATATGACCGAAAAATAAAGCAGCACCAGCCTTCGAATAACTTCACGCCGCATTACACCAACGGTACCCTTGAAGAGTACCTCAGTTTTTTTGGTAAGAGTGATAGCCACCCTTATTTGGAGTTACTCAACCCTCCCATTCGAAATATCAACCCGCAACTTGTTAGGCAGATCATTCACGCTTGCCGCCAAAAGCTTCGCCTGGATATTGATTATCTTTCGTTAGCCAGTGGCGAGATGGAAGGGCGAATAATCAGCCCGCATAATTTAGTAAACGACGGCGTTCGTTGGCATGTCAGAAGTTACTGCGAAAAGAACCAACAATACCGTGATTTTGTATTGTCTAGGTTTAGCGCTAGCCCAGAATTTGAAGGTTGCGCGACTTACACTGAGCGGAATGATGTGGAGTGGAATGATTGGGTGACGGTCACGCTAGTACCAGACCCTCGCCTTAATACGATCAGACAGTACTGTATTGAACTTGTGTTGTGGCACAGTGAATTTGGCCACCTAATAAGAGGTGATATGATATGCCTCATATTACTTAGGTGACAAAATGACCAAGAAAACTAGAGCAAGATATACCCCAGAATTCAAACTTGAATCAGCGCAACTTGTCATAGACCAGGGGTACAGTGTTAGAGAAGCCTCAAAGGCAATGAGTGTGAGTTTGTCCAGCATGGATAACTGGGTTCGTCAGTTAAAAAATGAACGTAGCGGAATGACGACATCAGGGGTTAAGCCAATTTCGGAAGAACAGCGCAAAATTAAAGCGCTTGAGAAACAAGTTAAGCGCCTTGAGCTGGAGAAAGAAATATTAAAAAAGGCTTCAGCACTCTTAATGTCAGACTCAATGAATGGTTTACGTTAATTAAACGACTTAAGAAGTGCTATACAAAAACTGATTTATGTCATGCATTTTTGGTACATCGAAGCAGCTACAAATACTGGTATTTACGACATAAGAGAATCAGCGTAGAACGAACAAAAAAGCTAGCGATTGTTCGACGTATTCATGTTCTAAGTAATGGTTCTGCGGGAGCGAGAACAATATCTGCAGTATCCAAAAACGAAGGTACCCCCATCAGCAGATATGTTGCTGGCCGCATGATGAAGGAGCTGAAGTTGGTGAGTTGCCAACTACCAGCTCATCGATACAAAAAAGCGAATCAGGAACATATTGCTATTCCAAATCATTTGGATCGTCAATTTGATGTTGATCGACCAAACAAGGTCTGGTGTGGAGATGTAACGTATGTATGGACAGGAAGTCGCTGGTCGTACTTAGCGGTGGTGCTAGATCTATATGCAAGAAAGGTGGTGGGTTGGTCGATATCAAATTCACCAGATAGTCATCTGACAAGTAAAGCGTTACGGATGGCATTTGAGTACAGAGAGCAACCGAAAGGGTTGATGTTTCACTCGGATCAAGGCTGTCATTATACCAGCATCAAATTCAGGCAAACATTGTGGCGATTACAGATAAAACAGAGCCTAAGTCGGCGAGGAAATTGTTGGGATAATGCACCGATGGAACGATTCTTTAGAAGCTTGAAAACGGAATGGGTGCCAACAACTGGATATCGATCTTTTGTTGATGCAAAGTATGAAATAACGAGGTATATAACAGGCTACTACAGCCAGCTAAGACCTCACACATTTAACAATGGGCTAAGCCCCAATGAAGCAGAGGCGAGATTCAGAAACGCCTCTTAACTCGTGGCCAGTTTTACTTGACCACAACAATGTTAATCAAAAACCAATTACTAGTAGATTTACGCAAGTTACTGACTGAAAGTCGTCAGCAATTACGCCAAATAGTCAACACCACAATGGTTCAAACCTATTGGGAAGTAGGGCGTTTGATCGTCGAAGATGAACAAAAAGGAGAAAGTCGGGCCAGTTATGGAAAGCAGGCCTTGCAGCAACTTTCCAGCATACTAACGAAGGAGTATGGGAAAGGCTTTGATGTTAGGAATTTACGAAATATGCGCTCGTTTTTTAAGCAGTTCCCAATTCGGGGCGCAGTGCGTTCCGAATTGAGTTGGACGCATTATCGAATTCTGCTTCGCGTCGAAAGTAAACTTGCTCAGAAGTGGTATGTTGACGAAGCGATTAATCAAAATTGGTCCACAAGAGATTTAGAAAGACAAATATCTGTTTTGTATTACGAGCGCTTGTTGTCTAGTAGTGATGAGCAAGCACTTAAACAAGAAGCGCAGAATAATACCGAAACCCTAGAAGTAGAACAAAAGGATTATCTGCGTGACCCTTACATACTAGATTTTCTTAACTTGCCTTCGCATAAAGTTTTGGAGTCAGACATTGAGCAGAGCTTAATCAATAACCTGCAACGATTTTTGTTAGAGCTTGGGAAAGGTTTCGCTTTTGTTGAACGTCAGCAAAGGATCTCTACAGCGGATGAAGATTTTTACATCGATTTGGTTTTCTATAATTTTAAACTTAAGTGCTTTTTATTGATTGATCTAAAAGTGGGGAAGTTGAATCATCAAGACGTGGGGCAAATGGATACCTATGTTCGAATGTATGATGACCTTCAAAAAGCCCCGGATGACAACGCAACGATCGGTTTGATTTTATGTAGTGAGAAAAGTGAGGCGGTTGCTAAATACTCGGTTTTGGTAGATGGAAAACAGTTATTTGCATCGAAGTATTTACCTTACCTGCCAACAGAAGAAGAACTGAAAAAACAGCTTGAACGTGACCGTCGATTGATCATGGAGAAAAGGGCCGAATATATAGCTTGATACGAAGGTTGGTGCAATATCAACAGTATGTTTTGCTCATGATTGTTTATTAGTTTAGTTTCATGAAAAAATGAATGATTAACCAATAAATTTGCTATTTAAAAATTCGCTTAGTTATCAATAGTTTATTTGCGCACTCAAAATATAGGTGAAACAGGCAGAAACTAAGTAACTGTCTGTTGTCACTTATTTTTTTGCTGATAAGCTATTGTTCACTGCCGAACAGGCAGCTTAGAAACACAAATGACGTGCATAAAAAAACCGCGATAAGTTCACTGCCGAACAGGCAGTTCATGAGAGAGTGGTATTGTTACTGACTAAGAATCAATTTAGCAGCCGACCCGTGGTAGACGGCCCGCTCACAAATCACTACTGCAAACTCTGCCAGGCTATCTTCATTTTTTCTTTCTGGGTGAAGTCTCGGTCTCGTAGTTCATTTATATGTTGGCGTTTTTGTTCGTCGTTGAGCATGACGCTGGCGAGAATCGTTTGTTTGATTTGAGTGAATGTTTCTACTCTATTTTGCCACTCGTCAGATTGTCCTTCCATAAAGGCCCAGTGGTTGGCAGATGGTTCGCCGTAGAACGATTTTCTGAGTTGATAAATTTCTGGTTCGTTACCGCCTTCGTGCTTAAGTTTTTCTATTTGTTTGTCGAGGTTTTTCGCTTGGCGTTCGTGTCGAACTTGCGTTTTGATGTGCTCAGGCAAGTTTTCTTCGTGTTGCTCAATTAGCGCATTTTGCGCTTCGTAGCTGAGGCTTTTATCGAGCTGTGTTTTCATCATATTCACAGCGTAGTCTTCGTATTTTTCATTGTCTCCAAACATGGCTGTCGCAGCGAACTCTCCCAAGGCGTTACGGCGTAGCGCTTTACGGCGGTCTAAGGTTTCGCGAAGTAGGGTCATTTGCTCAGTAGGGTTAGCCATAACCTGGTCTCGAGACACGACAGAATCTAGTTGTTGTCGGTAGCCGATATATTGTTCTAACAGCTCCAACGCTTGGGTATGGGCAGGGCCGTCTAGCACCATTGAAAAATATTCCTGCATTCTAGCGACAACGCGAGTACTCCCTTCTTCGCGTGCGGCAGATAGAAAATATTCGAAAAAATGCTTAACAGATTTGTCGATTGACAAGTTGCCATATTGATCAACATATAGGTTCGGAATGGCGGTTCCCTTGAGTGATGTGGGTAATTCGCCATAAACAGAGCTATGTGCATAATCACTAATCGGCTCGACTTTAATCAAAGCAGCTTGGTCGGGCTGTCCAGCATAGCGCGTGTCTATCGTTATGACGTTCTCTTCCAATTGAGTTCGATGTTCGGTTGCCAACGTCTTTGTGCTATTCGATTGGTCGATACTGTTTTGAGCAATTTCCACATTTTCATCGTCTATAACGCTGTTCGATAAGTAGATCGAGACAGCCATTGCGCTAATAAGCGCGACACCTGAAATGATAGAGGTCTTGTTGCGTATGTTCATGTACTAAACCCGGTTGTTCGTTAACAAGTATTTAGAGGTAGGTCACTCCTGCAAATATTGGAGTGACCACCTATAAGTTGAAGCCTATTTATAGGCCTGCACGCTGTAGACGGTTCGCATGTGTACGATATACGTCAGTAGGTCGTGCAACCGGATTCCCTTCGGTATCGATGCTAGGTATCAAACCGAGGAACTGGTTTTGCTCGTCAACGTGATTCCAATAGTGTGTGCCAAGATAAACGCCAAACTTGGCACTATCGACAGGGATAAAACCATCATGAGCAATCCATTCAGGAGAGCCTTCAGGAAAGTCGCTTTCTTCTGGAACGATCATTTGGTTCCAATACATGGCACCGTAGAACGAATTGAACACACATAAAATCGAATCCATCAACAGGTCTGTTGGTATTTCAGAGCCTATACATAAGACGTTATCAAAGACATTATCATCACCAAGCGGGCTGGCATTCGGAACCGAATTCGAAGGTGCGTCGCCACTGAATGAATAGTACTGAACGGCATCAGCATCACTAATACCAGCTTCGTCGCCAAGCCCGTTTCCGATGACCATATCTTGAGTCGCGATACTCCCGTCAGATTGAATGACATCGTACTCTTTACGGGTATCAGCAAACCAAGGCTCATAAGCCCCTCGGCCATATGCATCATAAAACACATCTGCTTTTTCTGAAGGGTCAAGTACGAGCTCGTTTGAGTAGTATTCGGCTCCGGTTGGTACGCCGTAACTGGGGTACGAGGCAGTGTTAAAGTCGTACATTGCTTCTTGGGTAAAGTCGATTAATACTGACATTAAGTCCATGTCGCCACAGTACTGTGAGTCACCTGCAAGTGTTGCCAAGGCACAGCCCACTACGTTAAAGAATGGGATGAGCGTATTTTCTAGCGCTGGCCCCCAGAATGGCCAGTTGTCTAGTCCATGTTTGGCGCCATCGGCAGTAGGTGTACCGAAGTGTGGGCCGGCAACGGTGGTGAGTGACGCAACATTGTCAAGACCATGTTCTTCCTTCAACCATCTAATCGCGACACGAGACGTCGTTGCGCCGTGGCTGTGTGCCAGTAAATTTACCTTATCAAAGGGGACGCTTCCTGGTGCGGTAGGGGCAGAAATTTGCGTAAGGATCTTGCCCGCAAGATCTTGTCCACGAGGAACTGTGTCTTGCCATGGGTTAAGCGAGAATGTATGGACCTCTTGGTCAGTGTCAGCTTCAATCTCGTCGGCAACGCCATAGAAGTAGTCAATTTGATCAATGAGTACATTGATGCTGTCATACGCTAATACCCCAGGAACCACCATAATTGGATATTTGGTTTGTGTATAACTAGGCGTTTCGACTTTTAGCTCAACAATCTTTTCAGAATATTCACCTTCGTGAAAACAGAATGTAAACCAATTGTTATAACCATCAACGGTTAACTTAACCTGGTGTGTTCCTGCGCGGTGAATAAGCTGGTCAGCGTGTTTGTTATGATCGAAATTATCCCACTCAGTTGCACCGTCGAGTTTGACGTACCATTCGGCGTCACTGCAGGTTTGAGCATAGCCTGTATATCTTAACTTTTGTTCTACGCCAGCGGCGGTAGGCACTTGCCCGTTGCCGTCTATTAGTGCAGATAGATCAGTTCCATTGATCGTCATGTCACTTGCATCAACCGGTGCTGCGCTTGCTTGTGCGGCACCTAGCATCAGGCTGCCAACTACTGTGAGGCTACCTAACGGTCGATACAGGTTCTTTAAATAAGATCGTGTATTGTCATAGTCGTGATTCTTACTTCCCATTTGCCTTTTCCTTATCTTTATTTAGGGCTTCTAGAAGCAGAATATGGTAATCCGAGTCGTTTTGAGTCTGCCTCCGACAAATGGGGTATAGCCGAGCAAGATGAGATCTGGGTCACAATGATTTAAGCACATTATGTTCTGAATATTTATTAGCTTGGCGTGATATGTGTGTAGTTTGGGTCTAGAGCTACCGCGTTCTCAGGGACGAATCGTGCGAATCGCTGTTACTAACTATGTCTGATTTAACTTTCTCAATCGACGCTATTGAATACGGCCTTAATTTACGGCAGTGTGTCGGTCCAAGCTATTCATAGTGTTGTTGGTGCTATGTCTAATCAGAAATAAAATTTGTGGAATATGGGGAGAGTTAGCTATGTTTAGTCATATTATGGTGGGTGCAAATGACGTCCAAGAAGCGAAGAAGTTCTACGATGCGGTATTAGGCACAATGGGGTATAAACCTGGCGTTATTGATGAAAAAGGTCGCTGCTTCTATATGAACAAACGTGGTGTGTTTGCAATTACAAAACCAATCAATGGTGAGCCTTCGAGTGTGGGCAATGGAAGCACGATCGGTTTTCAGGCATCTGACCCTGAAACTGCTGATGCTTGGTATAAGGCTGGTCTCGAGAATGGCGGGGTAGTTTGTGAAGATCCGCCGGGTATTCGAGAAGGTGCAATCGGTAAGTTGTACTTAGCGTATTTACGCGATCCTTCTGGCAATAAAGTATGCGCATTACATAACATGCGTTAAGGTTTCTTGTCGATATGTCTAAACTAAGCCCCTGGTATATGTTCAATACCAGGGGCTTAGTTTGCCTAGCTAACAACCTTATCAACAGCAAATTTGCTAGAGAATGTGATAGTACCTTTCCACTTTATACAGGACGTTTTGCTGAATGGCTGAGCCCTTAAAAAACCTTTATAACGATGAATTCTTCGAAGCACTTTGTGAGTCGATACACGCTGAATATGCTTCATTTGATCGCTTAAAGTTTACCGACCTGATTTTCGATTCTGAGTGGGTTAACAGAGAATTGAAAGCTCGGATGACGCATATCGCAGAGGTGTTGAAGCTGTGCTTGCCTTCGGACTATTCCGAAGCGCTAGAGATACTCAAACCTGTTTCTGAAAAGTCCTCTGGCTTTGAGCATATGTTTTGTCCGGCTTTTGTCGAGTTATACGGTATTGATTCACCAGGTACGGCGGTGTATGAGTCGTCAATTAACGCGCTTGAGCACTTTACACGTTTTTCGAGTTCTGAGTTTGCGGTGAGGCCTTTTCTTAAACTATACCCTAAAGAAATGATGCAGCAGATGATGACATGGGCATCATCCTCAAATGAACATGTACGGCGACTTTCATCAGAAGGGTGCCGGCCACGCTTGCCCTGGGCGATGGCTTTGCCAGCGTTTAAGAAGGATCCATCTTCGGTTCTTTCTGTTTTAGAAAAGCTAAAGGATGACTCAAGCGAGTACGTCAGAAAAAGTGTGGCGAATAATCTAAATGACATAGCGAAAGATCACCCAGATGAGGTTGTACGCATCGCAAGATCTTGGTTCGGAGAAAACTTAAATCGAGACAAATTGGTCAAGCATGCGTGTCGTACGTTGTTGAAACAGGGGAATGCTGAACTTATGATGCTGTTTGGTTTTTCTGACCCGTCTCATGTTGAGTTAGAGAATTTGGTTATTCAAGATACTACACGAATCGGGGAGTCTCTAAGGTTTTCGTTTCAACTGAAAACGGCGCAACAAAGTTTAGGCAAAGTTCGCCTGGAATACGCCGTTGATTTTATGAAGAGTCGGGGAAAGACCGCGCGAAAAGTGTTTAGTATTTCTGAATCAGAAAATACCCAAGCGTCAAAAGAAGTGACCAAACATCATTCGTTCAAACTGATTTCTACGCGGAAGTATTACCCGGGGCTTCATGGTTTGGCGATTATTGTAAATGGGGTCGAAATTGCTAACGGTAGTTTCAATTTGTCTGACTAAGCGGCTTGTTTGATCGATGATCTGGCACTACAGTTAAGGTACAACGTAGGTTATTGAACTATATACAAGGGAAAGGCAATGAAGCTTGAAAACGTAGTGCCATGGGGGCGCTCTCTTGAAGAATATATCGAATTCTTTTGTCTTTCGGATGGAGATTTGTCGAAGCGAATTCTAGGTTGCAGTGATGGCCCAGCTTCGTTTAATGCCGAGCTAAGCAAGCGTGGTGCAATTGTCACCTCTGTCGATCCAATCTACCGCTATAGCGCAGGGCAACTCAAGCAACGAATTTCTGAAGTCTTCGACGAAATTATGCCTCAGATGGAGGCAAATCAAGACAAATATAATTGGAAGTCGATACCTTCGGTAGAAAAACTTGGGCAGCTTAGAACCGGGTCAATGAGTATTTTTTTAGCTGACTTTGAAGATGGAAAAGGAGAGGGGCGTTACCTTGATGAGTCTTTGCCAGACTTAAATATTGAGGACCAAACATATGATCTAGCATTGTGTTCTCATTACCTATTTCTTTATGATAATCATCTTAACCTTGCTCACCATTTATCTTCTCTGAAAGAGCTTACACGCGTCGCCAAGGAAGTTCGGGTGTATCCCTTGGTTTCGATGTCTGGGGAGGTTTCACCCCATTTAGATCCGGTGATGAGCTTGCTCGTTGCATCGGGGCTAAGTTGCAATCTAGTGGACGTATCTTACGAATTTCAAAAAGGCGCGACACAAATGCTAGTGATCAAACCATCATATGGGCACTGATTTAATCTAATTATGCGCGTCAAACTATTTATTTTTCTGCTGTCTCTTAGTCTTTCTTCTGAAGCTGAGTGGTTCTTTTATTCGACCACGTCAATGACGACTAATGTTGAGCTTGAATTTTGGTTAGAAAACAAAGCCGACGCTATCAGCTTAAGTCGACAAGTCTTCGAAGAATTTGAGCGTATCGACGCCAGTATGTCTCGACACAAACCAAACTCAGCATTGTCGAAATTAAACAAGCGTGCTGCGGACGTGCCGGTTTCAGTTTCTTCGGAACTATTTAACGTGTTGGCAAAATCCAAAGAAGTTTCGTGGTTGAGCGGTGGATCGTTTGACATGACCTTTGCATCGGTTGGGTATTTATATGACTTTAGACATTCGTTACAACCTGGGCATAAAGAACTTGCCCAGCGAGTAGCGATGGTGGATTACAGACATGTGATCTTGGATGACGTCGCGAAGACCGTATCGTACAAAAAGCAAGGTATTGTTGTGGACTTGGGCGGCATCGCAAAAGGTTATGCGGTGGACTTAGGCATCGCGTTATTAAAAAAGCATGGGGTTAAATCTGCTCGCTTGAGTGCGGGTGGTGATATGAGATTGTTAGGTGATAAACAGGGCAAGCCTTGGATAGTCGGTATCAAGCACCCTCGTATACCAGACAAGCAGAAGGTAGCGTTGCCATTAGATAATATTGCGATATCAACATCAGGTGATTACGAGCGTTTTTTCATTGATGAAAAAGGGGAGCGCATTCATCATATTTTGTCGCCAAAAACGGGACGCCCCGTCAATGGTATTCAAAGCGTTTCGGTCATTGGGCCCGAGGCTATCATGACTGACGGCTTATCGACTGCTCTATTCGTGTTAGGTGTCGAAAAAGGCATCGCTTTAATCGATACCTTTGAATATTTCGATGTTGTCATGATCGATGCTGACGGTAAAGTGCATTTCTCAAACGGTCTACTTGCAGCTAAGTAACTTAGACCGGGGGAACGCTTATTGTTCCGTCTACAATGGGGGCCATTCCGACAAGCCTATCTCTTAGTGTGGCATTTCCTAAGCCGCTTCCAGCATAACTTCCTTGTTCTCCGTGTAATGCCATGTAATTCAGAATGACGGTTTCGACGAGTAGATTGACGTTATTTGCGCAAGGGCTAGATGAGGTTTCGACAGAGGCATCTGAGCGCATATAACCAATTTGATTGTGTATTGCGATAGGTCGTTCCATCGAGTTGGGGTCATAGACTAAATAAAATGATGCAGCGGTCGAGGAATTATCTCCGGTCCAAACACCTTTTCCTCGTCCATCCATCGAGTTGTCTACCATGCCATTACTGGCGACGGAGCCGTCACTAAAGACATACATCATCAGCGGTTTTCCCATGCGTTTAGCGTATTCAAGACAAGCGCCCATACATCGACCAGCGCGCAAATCTCTAACCTCACCAGTGCTACGGTTTCCAGTATGGTAATCGTAGCCGCCCATGGTAATAGTACCTGCACCGGCAAAGCCATTTACGACTAATTTCATTACTGATGCAGTCTTTTGAAACTCTCTGTCGCCATTGAATTCGTCTTCGGTAAATATCCCTTCAGCTCCGACAATGTCTGTATCTGCTGAAGGATCTAGCGAGCTTGGGTCACCGAAGCGGTCGGCAATATCGGCGCTTTTGACGTATCCGCAACGAACGAGATCTTTGATCACTTCGTCAGTGGTAATTTGATGCGTATTAACGCGATCCATTTTGTTGTCGCTGATACGTTGAATTGATTCCATCACTGCAACGGCATCTTCTTGACTAAGTAAACCAACCAAATCACCCACGTCGACTAAACCTGTCACGTCACTCGCTCTATCAATTTTGGTGGGGCGTACTTCTGGGTTAATTAATCCCATTGGGGACAGAGAGTTTCCGCCTGAGTCTGAGCTTCTTGATCCAATCAAACTTAACAACGAGCCGTCTGCATCTGCTCCGTATATACCATACATTGGATTGTGTGGATTGTTGCCCGTGTCGTTGTCTGACCTAGCGGGAATCACAACACCGTTAATGGCTGCTCTGGTCTCAATCGATGTGCGTTCTAAAATTCCGCGTAAAAAGGCACTGTCTGAATGGAATGCAAGTCCGAGCTCTTTGTTGATAAAGTCTCCGCTGGCACTGGCCTGATTGTTTGCAGTAGGTATCATATCTGGTGGTAGGCCAAGCTTACTGTAGCCCGCGGTCGTCAGCATATCTTCTTGTCCGCCGCTTCCTCCTACCAATACATTGGAGCCTGATATATTTGCGCCACCGGCTAGGTCGAAACATATAAAAGGAATTTTACCGGCACCTTGAACCGAGATTCCGCAGCCCGCTTTTAATGCCTCCAGGTCTGACGACAATGCCGCTGAGGCTTTACCAGGGCTACCAAATAAGCTGAAGATTGATGAGCCAAATACGCTGGCGGAGCCTGCCATAAACCCTTGAGAAATAAACTCTCGTCTTGTTTTTGGGCGAGCATGATCTGCGTGTTTTAGTGATGCATTAATGTCGAGTGTTTGCTTGAGTGTTGGTTTGATAATCATCGTTGTAATCCTCTCTTGAACCGGTCTTATTGAATGAGCGTCACTGCACTACCTAATACGGCGGCACAGGTGGCTTTAACAACAATCTCAGTTCGATTGCTCGAGCAGCTGCTATCACTTGAACAGGTTGTTAATCTGTCGATCAAATCGCTAAGTTCGTCAGAGATGCTTGAATCTTCTGGCTGGCTTTCTAAATTGCTTCCCACTATGTTGGACAACAAATTGTCGATAATCAGGTTTTTGCCCGTTGTATCGAATACTGTGTTCGCGCTAGTGGAAAAATTGAATCCGGAGAAGTAGGTCGCTCTCAGACTTGTATCCTCAACAAGGGCATCACAATATTGAATCGCCAGTTGGGTGATCGCCATTTGGTGTGCAGACAAGAAGGTTTTAATGAACTCTCCGGTCGGCAATTGTTGCTTAATTTTTTCATAGGTTGCAGCGACATTGGTGTTTGTGATGCTAATACCGGTAACGGTACTCATTGATGCGTTGACTTCATCAAAGGTTTTTAAGCCGATATCTGGTACGGGCGTTTCATCGCTCGGAATAACTTCGTCTTGTATTGCGCCTTCGACTATTACATTGCTGAAAGTGCCGATTTGTTCAAAGCTCAAGAAGAATTCGTCTACCTGTGAATTTTCTTCGCCGTCATTACTATTACCTGTGCCATGCTCAATCGCAATAGTAGTTCCGAGACTCGAAATTACTTGACCATACTCTTCGTCGTATTCTGATTCTTCAAGGCTTATATCTACATTCTTGAAGGCTTGTCCGACGGCGGCTTCTTTACCGTTAATGCCAAGTTTCAAACCTTGCACAGGCACGCCATTAAATGAGGCTCCTTCGTTTAGGCTGACAAATCGAGGTGCATTGAACAAATAGCTATACCCGTCATATTGGCTAACTTCAAATATAATAAAGTCGTCAGCGGTGTCGGGGTCTGAGGTGTCTATTAAATGGGATACGCTGAATAGTAAGAAGAAATTTTCTCCTACTCCAACTTCGTAGTTTTGTACGACTTGTTCATCGGTTAGGGCTTTGTTGTGAATGGCCACCATTCTAAACGTACCTTCCCAAAGCGAGCTTCCATCGGTTTCGTTGCCTAGTACTAAGGCGAAACTGTCATCCCATGTGTTGAATTGTCCACCTTCTTCAGGGTCCATATCTTCTGTGAATTGGCCATTGACGAATATTCTTCGTCCTTCGATAGGGTCAAAGGTCACCACGACATGTTGCAGGCTAGCTTGAAGACGTTCATCAGCGTCGGCGGTCGAGAATTTTTGGTTTTGATCAGTGGTACTACTGCGTTGTAGTACTTCGTAGTTGTAGAGTGATTGACCAAGTGTAAGGTTTCTAGATGTTTCTGAGCCTGAATACGAAATAATTCGGGAATCTTCTTGAGAGACGTTTGCAGGGATAACCCACGCTTCGAGGGTGTACTCACCCGTGTCTCTAATTAAGTCATGAAGTTTTTGACTGTCTTCGGTCGAGCCCTGAGCTTTACCATTATTTAGTATAGGGTCGGTTGTTTGAGCGCCAATTCTAATTCCCCAGCCACCGACCCAGTCGACATTGCCTGTCAGGTCTAGGTGAAGATCTGGTAATACGCCACTGGTATCGTAGGCGGTATAACCATCACCGGTTTTGAATTCATAGAGTGCAATGACATCGGTTTCATACCGTCCGCCTGAATTTGCACTTAAGCCGTCTTCAACAAGTGTAAGTGCTTTACTCGTGACCATGTCAGGGTCGACTTCTGTGGTTTCAATTTCATCAGAGAATGCGATGATCGCGTCTTCCATTGTCTGAGAAGCGGTCGGGCAATCACCATCCCAGCAGTTGTGGAAACCTTCTAGGCGGAGTACGAGCTGCGAATTGTCGGGTGTCTCGAGATCGATTTTGGTTTTTGCCGCATCGTACGCGACATCAACATCGGCGCTGGCGATGAAGGGGGTTTGGTTCCCTTCGGTGTGACATTCACTGCAGTATACTCTCAGAATAGGTGTATGAATTAATGAACTGAAATCTGCCGTGTCATCAGGAAACGATTTGCTGGAACCAGGGTCTCGTATTTCTGGTGCGCGTAATACGATTTCATTGGTTGATGCAGAAGCACCGTTGACCCAATTGGTTATATATTTAGTGAGTTCAGATACGCAAAAACTTTCTCCGCCAGATTCCCAGCAATTGTGACCATCTGCGACCTTTGTGACTAATGCAGAATTCTCAGGGTTGTCGCGATCAATTAGTTGGTTAGCCGCAGCGTAGGCATCATTCACGTCGCTAAAGTCAGCAAATAGCGGCGATTGATTTTCGCTTAGGCTATTGTGGCACCCTCCGCACCGTTTCGTATCCACGATGTTGTCCCACAGACTTTCTTTAAAATTAATGACGTCACTTGTCTGTGCGTTAGGGCCTGAATAACTCAGCGTTTGAGAGTCTCTGCCCGGGTTTTCTTCGCTCTCAATACCACTATCGGTACCACATGCTGATAGAACGAAGAATGAAAAAATAGTCGCTAAGGGTAAGTATTTATTGAAAGGAAAAAATAGTCTATTCATGATCTTCTCCTATTCGCCCATGCAGTAAACTGCAGATGCAGCAAACACGGTTTTGAGTTGATAGTTGCTTGATTCGAATGTTGTGATCATCGTATTTACTTGGTTTAGATCGGCGCTGTTAACAGGTTCTCTGAGACAAACATTTTTGAAGACTCTCTTAACTTGGCATTGTGCGAACGCATCTGAATGTGCAAGTTCTTGTCCCATCGACTTTGCGCCGTTGCCACTTCCTGTGAGAGTGCTGTCCCAGCCAAGTGTCCGGTTTTGGCCAGAGCGCCAGTAGTTGTCCCATCGGTCATCGGGGGTGACGAAACCGTATTGGAAATTAGTTGAGTTGATACGGTATTTTTCTTGAACTCGAGAGTTAGTTGCCGGGTCTAGATCGCCCTCGGAGTTGTATTGTATAAATCCGTTTAGTCCATCTGGGTCAGTGTCGATATCGTACTCGTATTCGTAGTAAGCAAGTGATTGGGCTAAGGGGTCCATTCCATTATGGCAACCAATGCAGCTGTTTAGAAAAATGCGGCTGTCGCCGCCTGGGCTGCGTGAAACGTCTTGACGAATTCGGTCGTTGGGAAGTGAAATATCGTTAAGCTGTTCCATATCGTTGCATAGATGGTTCAGTGTGGTAAATCTGAAAACAGCCCGGTTGGTACCGTCTTTCATGAAGGATTTTGCCGAAGCCCGAGACGTCATTACACCGGCAGTCGCGTCAACGGGGAGGCCGCTCATACTAGACTGGGTAGTCATCACGAGGTTATCTTTGAGGCTATGGCCTCCAGATTCTAGCTCTTCGTAATGGTTGTTATTTGTGGTGGAATAATTGCTTAGTCCTAAGCTATTGTCGCCGAGGTATAAGACGTCATCGTACAGCAGGGTTCTAAAATCGGCGTCATCGCGAATCAAGCCGATGGCGGTAGCGGTATAGTCATTTAACGGTACAAAAGTAGACATTGCTTCGTTAGTTAGCGGAGCGAACATATTCTTAAGGGTGACATCATAAAATGCGGTATTTTCCATCGCGGTTTCAGCTGCCCTGTTCGGGTTATCAGACGCTATGTCCGCTTCCATATCATCAAGAACATCTGCGGTTGGTGGTACGCCCGCGATACGATCATGTATTCGTTTGGCTTGTTCTCTGTCACCCGCTATCGCTTGGTTGTTTTTAGTCGAAATGAGAGACGTACTCGCAGCCAAAAAAACTACCATTAAAAAATGAGATAACAACCTTAAATAATGATTAGATGACTTTTTGCTCGCGATAAAAGGAAAATAGAGTTCTTTCATGGCAGGTTCCCTCAATGGATCTATGCTATTTACGTTAGACCTAAAAATTAGATGTTTGAAGTTTAATTTATGTAATAGAGTTGTTTTTGTGTCGTAGCTCTCAGCCTTACATTGCGTAACTTAAGTTGGCTGGAAAGTACTTTTGAAGAGCACATACTGAAGACATAATCCTTGTCTAAGTCATTAATGAGGCTCGATTATGTTGAATAAGGAAGCTTTTGTGAAGCAAATCACGTTAACATTTTTTTACGATTCGATTTCGGCAAGAATTGCCCGAATCACTCTTGCAACGGTCACGATTGTGACGCAGTTAGTTTTTTTGACGGCCTGTAGTTTAGCCGACAGCTCGGGTGATGACGAGTCAAAATCGGATGCGGTTATTGTTGATAACCCTGTTGCCTTTATAAAGCGTCCGTTGGTTTTGGGTGAGTCATCAGAAGAGACTAATGAAGACAATATTTTGGAACCGCATACCTTCAATCCAGGTTCTGTTCTGTATATAAAAAGTGAGGCATCGCCTTCGTATAAATCTGTCGATATTTCATCTCGTGCATTTTCTGATACGTCATTCTTGAATGTTGATGGAGAGTTACTCTACGACGTTAAAGATTTGAATGTTTCCTATGATGGACGCAAATTAATTTTCACAATGCGAGCGCCTCAAATAGAAAACTTGGATGAAGAGGAGCAGCCTAAGTGGAATATTTGGGAGTACGATTCAAGCAGCGATACGCTTAAGCGACTTATTAGTGAAGATATCATTGCAGAAGATGGACATGACTTGTCGCCTAGTTATTTACCAGATGGACGAATTTTGTTTACTTCGACACGCCAACGCCGTTCTAAAGCGATTCTTCTCGATGAAGGAAAAGAACAGTTTTCTGCATTGGACGAAGACAGGAATCAGCCAGCCTTTTTACTACATATAATGAATGACGACGGATCCGAAATTGAGCAAATCACCTTCAATCAGAGTCATGATTTGAACCCGATCGTTTTGGATAATGGGAAGATTTTGTTTAGCCGTTGGGATAATGCGGGAACAACCGCTGACAATGGTGTTAACTTGTATCAGATAAATCCAGATGGCTCTGGTTTGTCATATATGTATGGACGGCATTCTCACGATTCTGGTGAAGAAGGCCAAGAGGTACAGTTTGTAAACCCTGTCGAGCTAGAGAATGGCAATATCTTAGTCCGGTTAAGAGAGTTTGAGTCGCAGAACCTTATCAAGAAAACGGTCGAAGTGAATATTAATGAATATATAGAATTCGATTCTCCAATATATGGTGGGGTTGGCAATGGTCATGAAGAGTTTTTTGATGGGATTGATACGAGTGGTGAACCAAGTCTGAACGGGACCTACGGTTCAGTATTCCCTATCTATGATGGAACCAATCGATATTTAGTAAGTTGGAGTGTTTGCCGTTTAGTCGAAATTGATAACGATGATTCTCAGGTAGGTGACCAGCAAGGCGATGCGGAAGCATGTACTGAATCGAAAATCGAATCCGGAGAATATCAGGCTGCGGAGCCCTTATATGGTTTGTGGATTCTTAATGTTGACGATAACACGCAACTACCAATTGACAGCGCAGAGAGTGGACAAGTGTTCGACGAAGCATTGTTGATGAAATCAAAAACGACGCCTGAGTATTTCTTTCCCCCGACTTTAACTGCAGAAGAACAGATATTGGCGGATGATGGATTTGGCATTCTGCATATAAAAAGTGTCTATGATTTTGATGGTATCGATAGTTCAGGTGTTGGTATTAGCGTTTTGGCCGACCCCGTTCAAACGGCGGTAACAGATCTACCTCAACGATTTATTCGATTCGAAAAACCGGTATCAATGCCTAGTGAGGATGTTTACGACTTTGATGGTTCAGCATTTGGTAGAAGTGGAGACCAGTCAATGAAAGAAATACTTGGCTATTCTCCCATCGAGCCAGATGGTTCAGTAAAAGTTGCAGTACCCGCGAATGTGGCGTTTGGATTTACGATATTGGATGAAGATGGCCGCCGAACCGGTGGCATACACTTGAACTGGTTGCATCTCGCTCCAGGAGAAACCGTGGAGTGTATCGGTTGTCACAACGGAGATAGCGACGTACCGCATGGCAGGTTTGATGCTCAGCCCGATGCTGTAAATACCGGGGCGACGACTTCAGGCTTACCGTTCCCAAACACTGAGACGGACACATCACAGGAAGACGCCTTACTTGCAGAGATAGAGGAAACTATGGCCGAAACGTATGCGCGTACAAAGGGGATCAGACGCGTCACGCCAGATATCATCTATAGTGATGTATGGACAGACACGGCAGTGGTAGCCGCTGAACCTGATTTTTCTTATGCTTATGGTGATCTTGAAAGTGCTGCACCTATTACTGCTTCGTGTGAAAGCGATTGGACGAGTTTGTGTCGTATTACCATCAACTATCAAAACCATATTCATCCTTTGTGGTCGGTAGATCGCCAAATTCTGGATGAAGATGGCATGCTAGTAGAAGACCAACCTTGTACGTCTTGTCATGCTCTGTTGGATGATGACGACCTTGCAATGGTGCCGGCCGGTCAGTTAGATTTAAGTGATGGCTTTTCTATGGACAGGCGTGATTACTATGAATCATTTCGTGAACTGTTTTTTAATGATAATGAATTAGAACTGTCAGAAGGGGTACTAGTTGATGTTCGCATAGATACAGGTGAAATCGAAATGATTCCGGAGGTCGATGAAGACGGCTTACCAGTGTTAGACGAAGATGGCGTACAAAATCAGGTGCCACTGTTAGTGCCCTTGCTGGACGACGATAGTAACCCTGTGCTGGATATCAATGGAGACCCAGTGTTAACGACAGTTCCTATCACAAGGCCAGAGATTGTATTCCCTGCATTGAGGGCGACTAATGCGCTAAATAATACGCGATTTCTGTCGTTGTTTGATGCAGGACAGATCCACGATGCCTACCTTAGCCCAGCAGAATTGAAATTGATTTCTGAATGGTTAGATATTGGTGCGCAATATTATAATAACCCCTTTGAAGCGCCTGTGAACTAATCTATGTTGAGAAGAATGATCAAGGAAGTCTCTGTTAAGGCGCAAGTAAGAGCGGGCAGGTTTATCTTATTATCCGCGCTGTTTTGTTTCTGGCCATCGCTGTCTCAGGCAGCAGGGTTTTTTACCGATCTTGTTGATAAAGTCAATATTTTTGAACAAGCTGACGAACTGCCTGCAAGCGTGAAAGTGGTCGAGTCTTATTTGGAATGGCGTACCGGGCCAGCGTCAGGTTATCCCGTTTTCAATGTAAGTGAGCAAGGGGAATGGCTGACCCTGTCAATTCGCAAGACTGACTGGGTGAAAGTTCACGACAATAAGGGTAAAGAAGGTTGGGTCAGCGTCGACGACCTATTACTGACACAAGATTCAACTGGCGAACGGGTTAGTATTGTTGAGCCAAGGTTTGACGACTTTAAAACCCATCGTTGGGAAGCGGGATTGATGAACGGAGAGTTTGATCAGTCCGCCGTCAACGCAGGTTATCTAGCTTACTGGTGGACCGGAAATATCATTACCGAAATATGGGCCTCTCAGGTATTAGGTGACGCTTCAGAAATTCTTATCGCCAATTTTAACGTTGTACATGAGCCTTTTCCACATTGGCGGTTTTCGCCTTTTTTTACCGTTGGTGCTGGCAAACTATTTATTCAACCTAAAGCCACGTTAGCGGCAGAAGAGAATAGAGACGAAGATACTATTCATGCGGGAATCGGTCTTAAGTACTACATAAGTAATCGATATTTTGCACGTATGGAATTAAAAGATCACAAAATTTTTACTCACCGTGAAACTAATGAAGAAGCAATAGAATGGAAAATCGGATTCGGCGTATTTTTTTAGATACAAAGATAGCAACAAAATGCCTGCTAGCTTGTGGTTTTTTAGTCGCTTCAATGAATGGAATGGCGCAAGACAAGCCGCTTATCGAACCAGATGTTAAACCTCAGGTAGTGGATGAGTCTCTGATAGATTCAGAGAATTTCGAGTTTGGGGCGAGCGTGGGAATGATTCAGATTGAGGACTTCGGTTCTTCGTCTATTTATGGTGCAAAAGTGATTTACCACTTGAGTGAATACTTGTTCTTCGAAGGCAATTATGTGGTCGGTGAAGGTGAAAAAACAAGTTTTGAAACCTTGGGTAACGTCGAATTAATTTCTGACCGCGATTACACCTTCTACAACTTTGGTTTGGGCTTGAGTGCGCCAGGCCAGATCTATTTACCTGGTAATTATGCGTTCAATACAAATACCTATTTTTTGTTAGGCGCAGGGTCGACTGAGTTTGGTGGCGACTCCAATTTCACAGCGAGTTTTGGTGCAGGTTATCAACTGTTGTTGACTGACTGGCTTTCGATTCATATTTCGGCACGAGAGCACTTATACCGCTCCGATTTTACGGGTGAAGACAAGTTGACATATAACATTGAATTTAGCACAGCTTTAACCTTCTTTTTCTAGAATAAGAGAGTAAAAATGATGAGAAAACAAATAATTAGTGTCGTACTTTCGATGTTACTGATGACCGTTTCGGTGCTAGTAAATGCTGAGTCAGTAAAGGGGCTAGCGCCTGATTTTACGCTCAAGAGTAATCAGGGAAGTAACATCCGTTTGCAAGACCTTAGAGGGCAGGTCGTGATGCTGAATTTTTGGGCGTCTTGGTGTGGACCTTGTCGACAAGAAATGCCCTTGATGGAGGATATATTCAAGAAGTATGAGTCTCTGGGCTTTACGATTCTTGCTGTAAACGTCGACGAAGATTCAGCCGATGCTGACGCATTTTTAAAATCTGTTCCGGTCAGCTTTCCAGTGTTGTATGACAACGAAAGTAAGATAAGTGAACTGTTTCAAGTTGATGCAATGCCTACCACCGTAATGATCGATCGAGACGGTAATAAGCGTTTTGTGCATCGAGGCTATAAGCCGGGTTATGAAATTGAATACGCTAAACAGATCAAATCGTTAATTAGAGAGTAATACTTTGATGAGAGTGCTCTATTTACTGGCTTTTCTATGTATTAACTCGGTGCTTCTATCGGCTTGTAGTGATTTGAAGCCTTGGGTGAAACCGTATGAGAGAAGCAACTTGGCTGACCCGATTATGAGTCTTGACCGTCACGGTGCAGCAGGTTCATATGTTCACCATGTGTATCAGGCCCGTGAAGGGGCGCGAGGAGCGGAAGGCGGAGCAGGGGGCGGTTGTGGTTGTAATTAACAAACGTGCTTTTATTAAACGATTTTTCAAATTGTTAATCGTTGTGAATTTTCTGAGCGTCAGTTCCTACGGGCTGTCAGCGACGCTGCCTCCCGATTCAGTAGATGCGGTTTATCATGGTTATGATGGAGGTGGCTTAGAAGTAGACGGCCCCTTTCTTCTAGTGAGAAAAAGTGTTGGTAATCAGGTTTCTTTGAACGGGCATTATTATGTCGACTCTATCTCGTCTGCTTCCATCGATGTGGTAACCACGGCGAGTAAATATACAGAAGAAAGAACGGAGTACAGCGCCGGTGTCGACTTCTTGAATGAGAAGACGATGATTAGCGCCGGGTTTACCAATAGTGAAGAAAACGACTTCTCGGCTAATTCTGTTTTCTTCTCGATGAGCCAAGACTTCTTTGGTGATCTAAGTAAGTTTTCGATGGCGTATGGTCGCGGTTGGGATGAAGTTGGGATGATCGAAAATGACTTTAAAGAAGAAGCTGACAGACAAAGCTATAAGCTTGGTTTTAGCCAAATTATCACTAAGAATTCGTTGATGGGAATCGATTTCGAGGGTATTACTGACGAGGGATATCTAAACAACCCATATCGTCAATATCGCTATACCGACCCCAACGACGGCACGAAATTTTTGATGAGTCAGGAAATTTACCCTGAAACGCGTACTAGCTCTGCAGTTGCAATTAGAGGGCTTTATTACTTACCTTATCGCGCATCTGTTAAAGGTGAGTATCGATATTTTCAAGATAGCTGGGGCATTAGAGCCAACACATTCGAGCTGCTTTATGTTCACCCGATAGGTTCGCATTGGACGCTCGAAGGACGTTACCGTCAGTATGATCAAACTAAGGCAGACTTCTATCAAGACTTATTTACCCATGAAGGTGCAGAAGATTTTATGGCACGTGATAAGGAGCTTAGTACCTTTTCAACTACCACCTGGGGAGGTGGGGTTACCTATGAATTGGGTCAAGGTGCAATTCCACATGTCGATCGTTTAAAAATGACCTTATTGATGGATTACCTTACGTTTGATTATGACAATTTCAGAGATTTGAGAGAAACGACAGCTACGCCAGGCAACGAACCTTTGTACGGTTTTAATGCCTGGGTTACACGCTTGTCGATTACCTTAGAATATTAGGAAGAGATATGAAAAATAGAGAACTCAATTTAATCAAAGTACTACTGTTAGCGCTTGGTCTACTAATACCGGTTTCGCTCTCGGCTCAAGAAACTGATGAGAAACTTGTAGGTGCTGAGCAGATACTAGATCCAGATAAACCAGTAGCCTTGAGTGTTGAGGCGTTAAAGAAAAAAGTGATTGAGTTGAACCGCGACCTGTTCATTCTAGAAGAAGATTTGTTGTTTCCGGCGAATACTCAGTTTGTTGTTTATGTCAGCTTGGACACAGGTAAATTTCTGCAATTGGACAGCATAAAGCTCACCATAGATGAAGAAGTCGTTGCGGCGCATTTATATACTGAAAGCCAAACAAAAGCGCTACATAACGGGGGGATGCAACGCTTGCATATTGGTAATTTAAAAAGTGGAGAACACCAGATGGTTGTTGTGCTGAATGGTGTTGGCCCAAACAATAAAGAGCTTCGGCTAGCATCTGACCTAAACTTCGAAAAAGGTAGTGATATTAAATCACTCGAAATTCGAATTAAGGATGAATCTTCGAACTATCAGCCAAGTATCAGCATAGCGGAATGGAACTAGCCTAGTGCCTGTGTCTACAAATAATAATCGTACAGAGCCTCGAAACACTATATTTGGCGTCGGATCCGTCGTGATTCTGCTTTTATGCTTGTTGTCTTTTCCTGTGTTGTCAGAGACGTATGTAACAAAAGAAACAACAGAGGAATCACCGACACGTGTACGAGACTTGTCCTACGGCTCGGTGCTCTATGAGTATTATCAAGGCCACGCATTTGAGGCATTGTCTTTAATTAATGTCGCAAAACACAAAGGCGGAATAAGCGGACATGGTGATCACCCCGCATTAGTTGAAGGCGGATTAATGCTTTCTTATGGAATGGCACAAGAAGCAAAAAAACGATTTGAATCAGTTTTGAAGGACCAGGTATCGGCCTCTCATAAGAACGAAGCTTGGTTTTATCTAGCGAAAATATTCTATCTTCAACAGGCGTTCCAGTCATCAATAGAAGCGATTCGTCATGTTGATAAGGCCTTACTAAAACAAGATGATGTGGGCCTGTATCACGACCTTGTTTATATGGAAGGCGAGATTTCTCATCGCACTGTTTCCATGGTCGACAAGGTCGATGAAACACTTCAGCATCAAATTACCTTGCTTGATGAGCGTTTGCTGTTGCAAAGCTATTTACGTTATAACCAAGTGGTCATGCTTGTCGACGATGGCAATATAGAGCAAGCGATTTTGAGTTTGAGTAAGTTGGTTTCAGACTTGGTGGTCAAGATCGATTCTTGGGGGACTGATGAAAATGAATTGACTGAGCTAATCGCACTAAAAGAGCAGTGCCTCTTGAGCTTAGGTCAATTGTACTTAGGGCAGAGTCGAGCACAAGAGGCATTTAAGGTTATTGCGGCTATTCGTAAAGGGAGTGTATTTTCCGATCAGGCTTTATTTTCTTACTCGGTCGCTGCAGCAAACCTAGGTGAGTTTGGTCTCGCATTAAGTGCTTTGAATCAACTTGAATCAAGGCCACGTTTTAGCCCTTGGTTACGTCAGGTACCATACGCTACGGCCTACTTGTATGAAAACTTAAATGAGCCAGAGTTAGCGCTCGAAGCATATCGAATTGCGTCAAAGCAATACCAAAGGTATTCAGCAGAATTAGATGCAGAATCGCAAAATTTGACGGAAGAAAAAATTCTTGTTGCTTTGAATATCGAACAAACGATCGGTACGCAGAAAATTCAAACAAATGCCTACGGCAAGCTAAACGTCTCGCCGGCAGACTTCGGTATTGCCTCTTTATTGGCATCTGAAACGTTCCAACATGATCTTAGTGAACTGCATGAACTCTATCAACTTAAAACCTCTCTTGGTCGCTGGTCGAATCAACTGGACTCTTTTGATGAGATGATGACTGTTCGAAATCAGCTTCGCGAACAAAAAATCGAACGTAGTGTTGAAAAACTAAAAGCCCAAAATGCAGATCAATGGGTTGTTGGGCAAGTGGCGATATCTAATAAAATCGACGCAGCGCTCGATTCAGAGGATGTGTTGTTCTTCATGGGGCAAGAACAGAAAGATTATTATCAACGAATTAGGCGAGTACATGACAATTTGGCAGATTTCCCCGAAGGTGATCAAAAACAGCAATATCTAGAAAAAATTAGCCGAATAGATTCTTATTTCTCGTGGTGGGTTACTGATACATATGGCGTGAACCGCTGGCAAGCTCAAAAACAGTCGAATGCTTTATCACGAGAGATTGAAGCATTTACTGAACATCGGAAGAAGTTAGATCGAGTTATGTCCTCCAATGAGCGTAACGATGCGTTGGCAGAACGCATTACATCGGGAAGGCAGCGACTGACGGTTCTAGGTCAAGATTTGGACATTAGCTTGAACGAAAGCCGCCAACGTTTACTTGAACAAGTTCGGACTGAGCTTGGTGTACAAGCGGCTGAAACGAGAACTTATTTGCTGGCTTCGAGAGAAGCTCAAGCGAGATTATCTGACGCCCTATACCGAAAGCAGCTTAATCACACTGAAGACGAAATGGTTGGCAAAGACGAAGTTCAGAATAATAAGGAGGCGACGCAATGATTGGTCGGCTTGGCTTATTCGCTCGAATTAATCTTGTATTAGGTATTACGCTTGTCTTGAGCGCGTGTCAATCGTTGGGTCTATCGGGCAACAAAACTGACTCTGAACTTCTTGAATCACTTCAGCCTGCCGTGTTGAATATTGATATTTCAACTCTGCGACAAGTGAGCTTGAAAGACGTAATTGAGAACTATTCTGCGCTGCTCCCGATGTTGGAAGATCCTACCTTACAAATGAAAGTGCTCCATCGCTTAGCCGACCTCAAATTAGAAAAAGGCGAATATCTGATGGCCGAACAAGCGGTTGATGAGTTGGATGTCGCGGTGTCTGCTTACAGTGGTTTGTTGGTGCAATATCCAGCAAGCGCCAAGAATGATCAAGTGCTGTATCAGTTATCAAAAACCTATGATTTGAAAGGAATGAGAACCGAACATTTGGCGACTCTCGATAGAATTGTGTCTGAATTCCCGACGTCGAAATACTTCGTTGAGGTTCAATTTAGACGGGGAGAAATACTGTTTAGTGATGCATTTTATGAGGAGGCACAAGATGCCTTTGAGTCGGTTATTATTCATGGTGAAAGCGACTACTTAACAAACGCGCTTTATATGAAAGGGTGGAGCCAGTTTAAGCAGAATAGTTATCAACCCGCACTTGTGAGTTATACACAAGTTCTTGATACCCTCCTTGAAGAGGAGGCGAGAACAGAAGAGTTATCATCGCTTGAAGTGGAACAAAAGTATCCAACTTTGATAGAAGACTTACTTCGCGTGATGGGGCTATCATTCTCGTACTTAGGCGGTGAAAAAAGTGTTGGCGATTTGTTTGACTTAGTCGGCCGCAAACAATATGAAGTATTGGTTTACGATAGGTACAGTAAGTTGCTTTATAGTAAAGAACAGTACGGCGGCGCGATTGACTTATACCGGCACTTTATCTCTCGGCATGCCAATAGCTTATGGTCTCCTATATACCAAGTGCGAATAATTGACACCTTGATTCAGGCTGGTTTTAGAAGCGAATTGTATGCTGAAAAATCTCGCTTTGTACAAGACTATGGCCTTGGTTCAGCGTATTGGGATTTCTATGCAAAAGGAGACAACGGTGTAAGTAGTTCTGCGCTCGACTACCCTAAATCGCAGCTCGAAATATTAGTCCCTGAACTGGCCGACTTGCACTACGTAAAAGCGCAGCAAGCGTTAAAGAATGGGCGTCGTAACCAGAGCAATATCGAATTTAAAAATGCCTCTCATTTCAACCGTGCATTTGTTGAGACCTTTCCAGCTCATGATAAAACGGCGAACCGTTTTTTCCTATTGGCTGAGGGGGACTTACAGTTGAGACGGTGGAGGTCGGCTATCAGTGCATTTGAACAGGCGGGGTATCAGTTTGAACAATATGAGAATGCGGCAGAATCTGCTTACGCGTCTATTCTAGCTTACGAAGCATATGAGACGGCAGTCGCTGTAAAAAGTTCTACAGAACCGGATGAGAAATCAACTGCTTTGGAATTATTAGTCAAACTACAAGAGAAGCGGCAAGCTAGCCGGTTGAGGTTTGTGTCGTCTCACAAGCGAGACAAACGAGCGCTTGATGTACTTTTTATTGCCACTACGTTTTCGTTTGAACAAAAACAGTTTCAAGAAGCGGTTGAGCTATCGCAACGCCTTTTGGATTGGCCTTCTTCCTTCGATCTCGCCCCTTCAGCAAGCCAGCAGAGTTTATTGGAAGCTAGTTTGATTAAAGCGCATAGTTTGTATTCTTTGCAGGATTACGTATTGGCGGAGCCTGCATATAAACAAGTTTTGACCATGATTAGCACTGAAGATAAGCGTCGTCTCGCTTTGACCGAAAACTTAGCCGCTTGCGTATTTAAGCAAGCAGAGCAATTGTTGTCTGATGGTAAAAAGGGCTTGGCAATCGATGAATTCTTACGCGTAGGGCTAGTCGCACCAACATCAACCTTGCGTGCGAGTGCCGAGTATGATGCAGCTAATTATCTTCTAGAGTTAAAGTTGTGGCCTAAATTAATTGACGTGTTGACTTCGTTTAGGCAGCGATACCCAAAGCACAAATTGGTCGATACCTTGCCCGCAAAATTAGCTTTAGCCTATCGAGAAACAGAGCAATGGGAATTGGCAGCGAAAGAGTTGAGGTTAATGTATGAATTGGCGAAAGATGAGCAAGAGAAGAAAGATACACTCTATATTGTGGCGGAGCTTTATGACAAAGCAGAAAACCATCTGCAGGCTATTTTGAACTATAGAAAATATGCCAATACCTACCCTGAACCTGTAGAAGCCTACATGGAGGCGGCCAATCGTTTGGCTCAGTTATACATATTGACGGATAAACCTCTAAAACGCCGTTTTTGGTTGTCAAAGCAAATGAAAGCGGTTGATAAGGTCGGTAAATCTGCTGATGATAGAATGCGTTACTTGGCGGCTGCAGCTGCAAGTGTCTTGGCAAATGATGCCTTCATACAGTACAAACGGATTAAGTTAACGCTTCCTTTAAACGAAGCGATGGTGAGAAAAACGAAGGCTTTGGAAAAAGCGATGAAGGCATTTCAAAAAACGGCTTCATATGGTATTTCAGCGTACTCGACAGAGGCGGGGTATCGAATGGCGGATATTTATAATCAGTTAAGTGTCGACTTGATGGAGTCAGATCGCCCCAACGGTTTGAATGAACTCGAACTCGAGCAGTATGAAATTTTGTTAGAAGAGCAGACTTTTCCATTTGAAGATAGCGCGATTGATATTCATGAGCAAAATGCCAGCCGTTCATGGAACGGTATTTATGACGACTGGGTAAAGCGTAGTTTTGATTCATTACGTAAGTTACTACCAGGCCGATATGCTAAAGATGAGCTACTCATGGAGGTTGCACATGACATTAATTAATTTATATAAAACCTTCTATCAAAGTTTATGTGTTTTGACCGTGCTGATGTTATCAGCGTGCGCCAGCAAACCTTCGTCTGAGAATTCCATCGTAGACAGTAATGAGGTCGTTCGCTTCGAGCAAGCGATTGACTTGTTGAAAGAGAAAAAGTTAGCGGAATCTAGAAAGATATTCAGTGAATTACATGTTGCTCATCCTGAGTTTGTTGGACCAATATTCAATTTGGGTTTAATTGGTATTACCGAGCATGATTTCGAGTTAGCGAAGACGCGATTCGAGCAAGTTCTAGCATTGAAAAGTCAACACATTGGAGCCTTGGTCTCATTAGCTTATATTGCGAGAGAAGAGGGCCGTTTTGATGATGCAGAAGCCCGTTATCTAGCAGTCTTATCGATAGAACCCGATAATGTAAAGGCTCTGAGAAATTTAGGGATTTTGCTAGATTTGTATCGTGGTCGATTACAAGAAGCGTTGGTTTTATATGAACGGTATCAATCTTTGCAAGCAAAGGAAGACCCACAATTGAAAGATTGGATATTCGACCTCAAAGCCCGAATAGCACAGGAGTCTTGATATGAGGCAGTTATCAAATATGTCATTGGTCATTATTTTTGGTCTTACATTTTCTCTAAGCCTATTCGCTTATGCTGAAAACGAGATCATTACGATTGAGGGTACTCGTATTCGTGGTAATCAAGAGTTACCCACTGTTTTGTATGTGGTTCCATGGAAACCACCTGAGATACAACAACTCGATACGCCAAAATCGGCATTTACGTCACAAAGGCCGCTGAAGAAAATAGAGCGTTCCAGCTTTAATCGTTTGATCTCATATCATCAACGCTTTCAAACCCTTAACGTTATTGATGTTGAAGAATAGATAACCCCCGTCAATATGACTCCAGAAGCCTTAGCTTAACAAAATCTTAAGTTAGGTTTCATGTTAAACGATGGACGACAACCATAGCCATCGCTAGACTTATCTTAAATTCATTGTGTTCAGCGACCGCACGCTGTGTAGATACTTTCGTTCACCATGACGGAGTTCTCAACAATATCGTGCAGGGTTCGCATGTACACATTTCTCAACAAATACTTTCGTAATCTCACCCCTTTATTGAACATTGACCTCTACACTTTTGACAATTGTTAGCATTTTTGGTGAGTGCAGCACAACCATTCGTAGGATTCACAATTTTAAGTACTATTTAGGTACTAAATATTAAGTATTAGGAGTATCAAGGCATGATCGAAACAATAATTCGCTTCTTTCAAGAAGGTGGTTTTTTTATGTACCCGATTTCAGTCATTTTGGCGATCGGGTTCATTATCGCAGTGGAGCGATATGTTTACCTGACTATGGCAAAACGAAGCAATCGCGAAGATTTCAATAAATTACACCGTATGATTAGCGGTAAAGACCTAAAGACCGCTGTGAAGTTCGCTAGTCAGTCGGGTAGCGCGATGGCGAATATGATTGGTGCAGGTCTTGTTAGACTAGGGCGTCGACAGCCACGAGAAGAGATTGAGTATGCTATGGAAGAAGGTTTACTCGAAACGATGCCTCGCTTAGAAAAACGAACACAATACCTGGCGACGCTAGCCAATGTTTCTACCTTACTTGGTTTGCTCGGTACAATTATTGGATTGATCGCAGCATTTACGGCGGTTGCCTCAGCGGACCCAGCGGAAAAAGCAAGTCTACTGTCTCAGAGTATATCTGTTGCGATGAATACCACGGCCTTTGGTCTGATTGCAGCAATTCCTTTATTGTTGATTCACTCGATTCTTCAGACCAAGACCAATGAAATTGTTGATAGTTTCGAAATGGCAGGGATCAAAGTGATGAATCTGTTGAGTGACCGTGGTTCAAGTTCAGTACCAGTACAAGAAAGAGCAGAAACAGCGCCTTCTAGAAAGCCCCAGGGTGGTGAAATGCAAGCAATGCCAAGCGCTTCGTAGTCGAATGACATACGAATTTAGACAGCATATTAGGAGTCTAAGACATGAAGCGAAAGCATAGACGCTTACGTACCGAAGCCGAGTTGGATATCACATCATTTATGAATCTTATGATTGTGTTGGTTCCTATACTGTTAATGAATATGGTGATCGCGCATACCAGCGTGCTTGAGTTGAACTTTCCTTCTCAAGACCAGGTTTCACCAGAACAAGAGCAAGCTCTTCAGCTTCAGGTGATTATTCTTGATGACATGCTTGTCGTATCTGATAACAAAGGTGGCGTGATCAAACAGATTGATGATAAGGCCGGAAAGCACGACTTTGCGACACTGGGAAAGGTGATGCAAGATTTGAAATCAAGGATTCCTGATAAAAAAGACATTACTGTAATGGCTAAGAAGAAAACTTCTTATCAGAGCCTGGTTTCTGTTATGGACAAGGTGAGATCATTTAAAACGGTTGTTGCGGGTAGTGTTGTTCATGCCGAATTATTTCCGGAAGTGTCGATTGCAGATGCGCCTGAAATTGAAGAAGTTGCATCACAGATTACTAAGAGCACGCCGTCTCTAGAAAATACAGGGAAGGTGAGTTCATGAAAACGTCGGCCAAAGCAAAACGAATTCAACGGCATCAGCGCAGAGGTAAGAATCAAGGCAAGCTGAACTTAGTTTCTTTGATGGATATTTTTACGATTCTTGTGTTCTTTCTAATGGTAAATTCATCGTCAGACGTGCAGGTTCTTAATCAAGATAAAAATGTAAAACTACCAATTTCTAGCGCAGATCAAATGCCTAAAGAGGCGCTTGCATTAGCTGTGACCGATGACGATATTCTGATCGGAGGACGTGCAATTGTGAAAGTAGCACAACTTCGTGAATTTAATGGTGATGTCGAGCCTCTACTTAAAGCTGAATTGGACTATCAGTCAGCTAAATCTAAAGCGGCTGTCTCTGCTCAGGGTCGTCCAATTACAATTGTGGCAGATAGAGAAGTACCGTATGAGTTGTTGAAAAAAATCATGTCAACCTGTGTTGATGCGGGCTATGCCAGTATTTCACTAGCGGTTAACAAGCATGTCGAGCAGGAGGCGTAAACGTGGTATTTAATCAACAAGGTCTTGCGTGGAATGAGGAAACGGGTGATCGAAAGCGTTTACGTCGAATCGTTTCGTCAGTCATACCGGTTTTCTTATTGATGGTGGTTTCTATTACATGGACGGATTTGCCGGAGCAGGAACGTGAAGAACTTGAAGCCTTACCTCCTCAGTTGGCCAAAGTAATCCTTAAGAAAAAGGAAAAACTAAAGCCGATTATTAAGAAAGTTGAGAAAAAATTAGAAGAGAAAATAATTAAGCCAGAGAAACGAATCGTCGAAAAGCCAAAGCCTAAATTAAAGCCTTTGCCTAAAATCGTGAAAAAATCGAAGGTGAAACCTAAGGCGACTAAAAATGATATTCAGCTGGCACGTAAGAAAGCCAAGAGCTCGGGATTATTAGCCATGAATAGTCAATTGTCGGCGATTAGTTCGTTGGCGAAATCGGTTAAGTTAGACACACCCAAGACGCTTACTGCAAAACCTATTTCGAGAAAGGTAACGGATAGATTAGCGTCAAAAGTTAGTACGGCGAAAAGTGTTGGTGTGGTGTCATCTGACTTGAATCAAGAGACTCATAAGATTAGTTTAGCCTCAAGAGAAACTACAGAAGTGCAGCAAGCAGATGAAATTGCAAATGACATACAAATTGCAGAACTCGAAGCGCGTAAGGTTGCCGTACAGAGATCAAGAGAAGAGTTGCGCCGAACTATGGATGCAAACAAATCTGCGATCGATAGCATTTACAGACGCGCGCTACGTAAAAAACCGTCTCTTCAAGGCGTATTTACTGCACAGCTAGTAATCGAAACAGATGGGCAGGTATCAAGCTGTGCATCTACGGAGTCGACGCTAAACTCGCCAACTCTAGAAAGCAAGATATGCAAACGTCTGCGCTTGGTTAATTTTGGTCAAAAACAAGGCGTAGAGCCCGTAACCTTTAATTATCCTATCGAATTTATACCTAGCTAAAAAAGGGGGGTGTTGTTACCTGTAGCAACACCGCCTCTTCAAATCGAGCTAGTTCTTCTTAGCCAAAGCTATTATGCGATTCGATCGTATACCTGTGGTAGCTCGTCATCATTCTGGTCTTCTTTCTGAATATAAGACTGAACATTGGACTTTTGTTCGTCACTCAAAAATAAGCCTAGTTTGCTTCTCCTCATGAGGATATCTTCGGCTGATTTGGCCCACTCATGCTCGATCAAATAGTCTATTTCGCAAGCATACAAGTCAGCGCCAAAGTTCTCGCCCATGTCATCATAGCCTGTTAAGCCTTTTAGAAAGGTATGACACAAAGTTCCATAGCTTTTGCTAAAACGCCTTACGTGTTCTTGTGTTAGCCATGGGTAGGCGTCACTTAATATGTTTTGAATTTCGTTTAGTGTTTGGCCGTATGCCTCGGCTCCTGGTAAGGGTGTGCTATTCGACCAGGGAGTTGTTTCCTTACTTAGGTAAGGCGCGAGTTTAGATAAGACTGCTTCAGACAACTTCCTGTAGGTAGTGATCTTGCCACCGTAGATTGAAATTAGTGCATTTTTTGGTGACTCTGAATGCAGTTCGAGAGTGTAGTCTCTGGTGATTGCCGACGGGTCACTGGACTCATCATCACATAATGGCCGTACACCTGAATAGGTCGAAACGACATCTTCCCAAACCAATTGGTTTTTGAAATGCTTATTATGTACATCTAACAAGTAGTCGATTTCCCAGTCATCAATAGAGACGTTTTCTGGTTGTCCCTTGTATTCTTTGTCTGTTGTACCGATGATTGAAAACTGGTCTAAGTACGGCAAAACGAAGACAACACGCTTATCTTCGTTTTGTAATATATACGCTTGGTCGAGCTCTTTGGCTCTTGGAACAATAATATGGCTTCCTTTGATTAAGCGTATTTTTCTTGCAGGTTGAATTTTTGGTGCAGCTGAAACCAAAAATTTATTCAGCCAAGGCCCCGATGCGTTAACAATATTCTTGGCTTTTATAATGTACTGCTCGGCGTTCATTTTATTAAACAGACCAACTTGCCAAACGTTTTCGTCAGGCAAGAACACCAAAGATGTACATTTTGTTTGGACTTCAATTTGTGCACCACGATTTTTTGCATCGATCGCATTTGCAACGACTAGCCGAGCGTCATCTACCCAGCAATCATAATAAGCGAAACCTTTTTTGATGCCGTCTTTGAAAGGAGATTGATCGCCAAACTCGACCTTCTTGGCTTTAGGAAGGGTGTTTCGTTTGGTCAAATGATCATATAAGAACAATCCACAGCGAATCATCCATGCTGGGCGTAGGTGAGGCCGGTGCGGCATAACAAACTTTAGAGGAGAAACCAGATGAGGTGCTTTATTCAGGAGGACTTCACGCTCGGCAAGTGCTTCTTTTACCAAACGAAATTCGTAATGTTCCAAATATCTTAAGCCACCATGAATTAACTTACTGCTTGAGGAAGAGGTGCCGGAAGCAAGGTCGTTTTGTTCGCATAAGAAAACTTGCAGTCCTCTACCTGATGCATCGGCTGCAATACCAGCGCCGTTGATGCCTCCACCAATGACTGCCAGGTCAAAAATCTGTTCCTTTGATTTCATTATCCACTCTCTAAAGTTATATAATGAACGCATTATGTCATAAAACGAACATTTGTGTTGTAAAATGTTTGAAAGTAACTAAAATTCGATCACAACTTGGGTAGTGATGAAAAATGTAGCGCTATACTGCGGGTTTGGTTACGAAGAAACGCTAAGCTGGATATTATTATTTTCGAGTATTGTCATAATGCGCTCGGGTGGATTTGCACTAGTAAACACATGATGAACTTGAGATATATTGCCTAAACGCGTCATCGCGTCTCGGCCAAATTTGGAATGATCGGCAGCTAGAAAAACGTTTCGGGAATTATTAATGATCGCTTTTGATACTCTGACTTCTTGATAGTCGAAGTCCAATAAGTCGCCAGAATCATCAATTCCACTAATGCCGATAATAGCGTAATCGACTTTAAACTGACTTACAAAATCAACGGTCGCTTCACCCATTACGCCGCCATCTTTGTTGCGAACTACGCCGCCCGCGATGATGATTTTGAAATCATCTTTTGTGCTCATTATGCTGGCGACATGAAGGTTATTGGTAATAATCGTCAGGTCATTGTGATTTAATAGCGCCTGAGCAATCGCTTCGGTGGTGGTACCAATGTTAATAAAAATAGAAGAATGATTTGGAATTTCCTGAGCGACTTGTTTTGCAATACTTTGCTTTTCATCTAAGAATGCGACTTTTCGGTTTGAATATGAAGTGTTTAGTGTTGTGGAGTTGAGACCTGCGCCGCCGTGAAAGCGCTGAATTTTTTTGTCGTTGTCCAACTCTTTTAAGTCGCGGCGAATTGTTTGAGGAGTGACATTGAACTTGCTGGCGAGTTCTTCAATGGTGGCAAAGCCAGAACTGCTAACGATTTCTATGATGCGCGCGTGCCTTTCAGTTTGTTTCATAGTCACTCAGCTTTTATATTTTTATACAGGTGTAGATAAAGGCATGAATTATATCATTTACCACTGTGACTGTATTGTTGAACAAGACAAAATCTAAATTCAAGGAGAAACACTTATGGCTCAATATATACTTTCTATTGATCAAGGAACGACAAGCTCACGAGCCTTATTATTCGATCCCGATGGTCGCGTATACCAAACTGCTCAACAAGAATTTGAGCAGTTTTTTCCTGAAGATGGGTGGGTCGAGCATGACCCAGAAGAAATATGGCAGTCGACGTTATCTGTCTGTCGAGAAGTGCTAAACAAAGTTGATCTTAATACTGATGAGGTTGCCGGAATAGGTATCACAAATCAGCGTGAAACTACCTTGGTTTGGGATAGAAAAACTGGCGAGACAATTTACAAAGCGATTGTATGGCAAGACCGGCGTACGGCTGAATTTTGTCAGGACCTGAAGAACAAGGGTTTGGAGCAAACCGTTTCAGACAAAACAGGCTTATTGGTCGATCCATATTTCTCTGCAAGTAAGATACGATGGATTTTAGATAATGTTGACGGCGCGCGTGCGAGAGCTGAAAAAGGTGAGCTTGCCTTCGGAACGGTCGATTCCTTTTTATTGTGGCGTTTAACCAACGGGCAGTCTCATGCAACCGATGCAACAAATGCGTCTAGAACCTCGTTATTTAACATTCATACCCAAGAGTGGGACTCAGAACTCCTATCGATCTTTGATATCCCCGAGTCGATGCTACCTGAAGTCAAAGACAGTAGTGATGACTTTGGTCTATCTTCGTCTGATATATTAAAAACAAGCATCCCGATACTTGGCATGATCGGCGATCAACAATCCGCGCTGGTTGGGCAAGCTTGTTTTACACCCGGTATGGTAAAAAGTACTTATGGTACTGGGTGCTTCATGATCGCGAATACTGGTGATCAGCCTTTGAAATCAAATAACCGCTTGTTGACGACTGTCGCTTATCGAATTGACGGCGAAGTGACGTATGCGCTTGAAGGCAGTATTTTCGTAGCAGGTGCCGCGGTCCAGTGGCTTAGAGATGGCTTAAAGTTTATTTCACATGCCAGTGAAACATTAGATATGGCTAAGAAGGTAGGCTATAGAAATTCGGTCTATCTCGTCCCTGCATTTACGGGGTTGGGCGCACCTTACTGGGACCCTAATGCTCGTGGAGCTTTGTTCGGTTTAACACGAGATACCGGCATTGAAGAAATTGTTACGGCTGGCCTTCAGTCGGTTTGTTATCAGACTCGAGACTTACTTGTCGCCATGCAAAAAGATGGCGCTGACATCAAAACGCTGCGCGTTGACGGTGGAATGGTGGTTAATGATTGGGTAATACAGTTTTTGTCGGACATTCTTAATGTGTCGGTTGATCGACCAGAAATAGTTGAAACCACAGCGCTGGGTGCGGCGTATATGGCTGGGCTACGGGCTGGAATTTACGCTAGCAAAGAAGAAATTTCGGGTTTATGGAAATTGGAAAATCGATTTAGACCAGACGTTTGTCAAGACGAAATTCAAACGCTTTATGAGGGTTGGTTAGACGCAGTTAATCGAGTTATGTCAGAAAAACAGATCTAGGCGGTTGGGATAAATACCGTTTTTGACAAAAACCACTTTGATAGTGGTTTTTTTCGTAGAGAAGGTTAGATCTTGTTAGCTGAATGCTTTGTCTAATAGACTTTTCGCGGCATTGATTTTTGCGAAAAACTCGTTTGAGCCCCCTTTGTCTGGGTGGTGCTTTTGAGCTAGACGACGGTATTGTTTCTTGATGGTGCTGTAATCTGCCTCCAGCGGAAGTTCGAGTGTTTTTAATGCCGCAGACTTGTCGTCGTGTGACAAGAATTTGCGCCAAAAATTATCGAGCAACTGATTTACATCATCTTCACTGGTTTCGAAATAGTGAGAAATATCCAAATAATACGATTTCAATTCATCGTGATGACCTAAAGCTGCTTTGCCAAAACTATAGGTCAATCGGCTGATTCTAGTAAGGGTGATCTCCAAAAGATAACTTTGTTGTTCGTGGTAACGATTCTGTAGGTGATATAGCGCATGCATACATAGAAAGTGTGCACTGAACAGTTCTTTGCTTTGCTTAATATCTAGCTGATCAAATGGTGAAATACACTCACTTCGAAGATATTGAATAATATCGTGCTCAGAGCATTCTTCATTAGTTTGACTCGATATGAAGTGATCAATTGCCCGGATTATGTCTGAAAGAGAATCCATAGTTTTTAGCCAAAATGTAAAGTTAGCGTAGAATATCGTCTTGGCGAATATTTCGCTATAATGCGCGCCCGGAATTATAGACGTGCGGTTTTGAGAGGTTAGTATGAAAGCACAGGCAAATAGCGACAAATACGAATTTAATAAATTGCAGAAAAAGCTTCGTGCAGGTGCTGGTCGAGCAATCGCTGACTTCAACATGATTGAAGACGGTGACCGTATTATGGTTTGTCTCTCAGGTGGGAAAGACAGCTATACCATGCTTCATATTTTAATGAGTCTTAAGAAAAATGCACCGATTGACTTCGACCTTGTCGCCGTTAATCTCGATCAAAAACAGCCGGGTTTTCCTGAGCACATATTGCCGGCTTATTTGGAAGAACTTGGCATTGAGTATTACATTGTTGATAGAGATACTTACTCAATTGTTAAGTCAAAAATTCCCGAAGGTAAGACAACGTGTGGACTATGTTCTCGTCTTCGACGCGGTACGTTGTATGCATTTGCTGAAGAGATCAATACCAATAAAATTGCCTTGGGTCACCACAAAGACGATATCGTAGAAACGATGTTTCTTAATATGTTTTATGGCTCTCGACTATCGGCTATGCCACCAAAACTGTTATCAGATGACAAACGTAATGTGGTTATTCGTCCACTAGCTTACTGCCGTGAAAAAGACATTGAGAAATTTTCAGATGCAATGGCATATCCAATTATTCCGTGTAATTTGTGTGGCTCTCAAGAGAATCTTCAGCGACAAGCCATAAAAACAATGCTGCAAGAATGGGAGCAAAAACATCCGTCGCGTATAGCATCTATCTTTACGTCGTTACAAAATGTACAGCCTTCACAGTTGGCAGATACCGATTTATTCGATTTTGAGACACTCACTATAGATAGAAGTGGTGAACGAAAACCCTACGAATTTGATTTGGAGCAAACTGTGTCTTCTTCTAGAACTGAGCCTGCTTTGGATAGTAGTGATGGTCTTGTACAGATTCTGAATGTTGACGAGTTAAAACCTAAATTTGATGCGGGGTCTGTATAAACTGCGTGCTGTTAATTGATGTTTAATTGATAGGTAAGGCTTTGAAATACGGGAAGGGACCACACTCCATATATGATCATCAATATTCCCGCGCTTGAACGAAACCAGCGCTGACGAATAAATTTGGATAGCGCTTTGGCAAAATAGCCGCTGGCGAGCATTGATGGCAAGGTGCCAATACCAAAACAAAGCATGATCAACGCTGAGCCACTAAAACTTGCTTCTACGCTCGCCCATATAAGGGCTGAATAAACCAAGCCGCACGGAAGCCAGCCCCATACACATCCGACAAAAAAAGCATCTGATATTGAAGTGATCGGGATAAATCGTTTGCCAAAATTCTGAATTGTCGGCCACAGTTTGCTTCCAAGTTTTTCCGCCCAGACAATTCCATTGAACCATTGCCCTAAATACAAGCCCATAAGAATGATCATTGTTGCAGCTAAATATCTGAGGATGGTTAATGCTGATAGTTGTTCTGCGAGCCAAAAGCCAAGTGAACCGACAATTAAACCTGCTATGCAATAACTCAGAACTCGACCTAGGTTGTAGCTAATAAGTAGAATAGGGGTGGACGAATTTTGGCTCTTGTCACTCGCTATTGTGTTGGGTGACGTGTTGAGACCGAGTGCACTTGAAAGTCCACCACACATGCCGATGCAGTGAGTCGATCCGAGAAAGCCTAGAGAAAAGGCTGATACCAGTATGGCTGGGTCGACTAGCATTAAGCTTGCTTCTTTTTGTCTGAAGCTGGTGTCGAGGTAGTATCGAGTTTTTGATCTTGGATATGTGCTTCATCGTCGTCAAATAAAATACTATGGGCTGAACCTTCAAGGTCATCGTATTGTCCCGACTTGATTGCCCAGTTAAAAATAGCAACGGCAACAACAATAACAATAATTGAGATCGGAACAAGAAGGTAAACGACTTCCATTATGTAATATCCATTTAGTATTTTTTCAGGCGCAGAGAATTGAAAATAACGGCGAGCGAACTGACCGACATACCCAGAGCTGCGAGGTAAGGGGGAATCAATCCCGTAGCGGCCATTGGTAGCATACTTATATTATAAATAACGGCCCAACTTATATTCTGCTTGATAATTTTTCGTGTATTGAATGCCGTTTGAAATGTATCGTTCAAAACAGACATTTGACTATTTAACACAATAGCATCAGCGTTGATTTTGGCAAGATCACTGGCTTCACCCATTGCGAAAGAGAGGTTTGCAGCCGATAAAACGAGTAAATCGTTGATCCCGTCACCGACCATCGCAACAGTTTTCCCATTTTGTTGAAGTTGTTTTACGTATTCTAGCTTTTGTTCGGGTGACTGGTTTGATTCAAACGAGTCAATACCAAGTTGATTTGCCATATTGCGGACCGAGTGTTCAACATCACCGCTCAATATGTGTGTGCAAATGCTCATATCTTGAAACCATTTGATGCAAGGAGCGCTGTCGATTCGAACAGTATCGTGCAGAATAAATTGCGCCAGAACACGTTTGCCTTCAGACAGGAAAATGCTCAGACTGCTGGCATCTGTAACTTCTTTCAATGCACTAAAGTTAGGATCAATGAAACCTAACTTGCCTAGCCGAAATAATTCGTTCTTTCCCTGCGACTGGTATTGCTTTACTTTGCCTTCGATTCCATTACCGAGGTAAGTTTTGGTGTCTGTTGATTCACGTTGAAAATACGCTGAAAATGCCTGAGAAATTGGGTGCTGTGAATGGTGCTCCAACGCAGCGGCAATCTCTAGCACTTGCTCAGCGTTAAACTCGGCATAGGTGAGGACCTCATCTATAACTAGATTTCCTTCGGTCAGAGTGCCTGTTTTGTCAAAAACAATGTCAGTGACGTTTGTCGCAGTTTCTAGTACGTGTGATCGACCGATTAATAACCCTGACCTCCGTAAAAGATTATTTGCGCGCGTCAGCGCAGTTGGTGTGGCAAGCGAGAGCGCGCACGGGCAGGTCACGACTAATACAGATAGAGCGATAGCAAACGCTTGATCAGATTCATAATAGGACCAGAATCCAAACACAAGAGCGGTGATGGCAATGACTGATATGACGAAATAGCTAGCCACTTTATTGGCAAGTAATACGGTTCTAGGTTTTTCACTTTGAGCGTTGTTTAACAGGTGAATAATAGCGTGTATTCGCCCTTTATTTGGTGAGGTATTTATTTCGATGTGGAGTGTATTTTCTACATTGAGTGTGCCTGCGAAAACCAAACTATTGATAGTCTTATTCTTGGGGAGAAACTCTCCCGAAAGAGCTGACTCGTCGACCGTTGATTGACCCTCGATGACCATGCCATCAGCAGGAATGATTTCTCCTTGCTTAACAACGAGAACATCTCTAAGTTCGATATTCTTTGTCGGCTTGCTGAAAGTAACTCCATCATTAATGACATGTGCCACTGTTGGTACAAGTTCTGTGATATTGGATGCCGTATTGAGGTGCTTGTGGCGTGTCTGCATTTCGACAAAGCGTCCTAATAGTATGAAAAACGTAAACATGCACACGGAGTCGAAATAGACTTCACTAGTCGAAATATCGCTGCCCGAAAGAGTAACTATCGCGCTAGAAAAATAAGCAGCCAAAATTGCTAATGAAATTGGTGTATCCATAGTCAGTTGTCGCGACTTTAAGTCTCTTAATCCGGCTTTGAAGAAGGGGAACGCGGAATACATAACAACGGGCGTACACATTAATAAACTTACCCACCTAAAGAAGTAAATGAACTGTTCGTCAACCCCCTCATCGATCCCCTCATATATGCCGAGATAGAGAGGGATGGAAAACATCATATTTTGCATAGTGGCTAAGCCAGCAATAGCGATTCGAATCAGTGTGCTTTGTTTTTCTTTCTTTGCTATTCGTTTGGCTTGGTCTTCTCGATAAGGTTTGGCGTTATATCCTAATTGAGCGATTTTGGTCAGCATACTGCTAAGTTTTAATTGATGACTATTCCATGAAACAGTTGCTATATGCGTAGTCAGATTGACGTTGAATCGCGCTACACCTGACATTTTGTTGAGTTCTTTTTCTAGTAACCAAACGCAGGCGGCACAGGTGATTCCTCTTACGTTCAACGATATTTGAGTCAGCGTGGGGTCTGAGGTGTCGTTAGTTTCAAAAAGGTAGTCACTTAGTACTTCAGGCTCGTCATAGAGTTTGAATTCATCAAGAGATGTTTTATCTAATTCATCAGTTTTTACTAATGGTTGTGTTCGATGTTGATAGAATTTCTCTAAGCCACTCGACACAATAGTGTCGGCAACCGCTTTACAGCCATAGCAACAAAAATGTCGAGATTCTCCACCAATGAAGGCTTCAGCGATAAAATTCGGGGGAATAGTTTCAGAGCAGTGGTAGCAGTGTCGTAGCATAAGGCTAGTTTGAGCTGAGGCTAGGTTTGTTCAGCATGTGATTTTTCAACGGAAGCGTGATTTCTTCACGAATACGCCAACTATTGTCGAAAGCATATAGATCGAGGTAACGTCTTCCTATCATCGGAAAGGGTAACTCTCCCGTATAGATAAGCCCTTGGGTTGGGAGTAGTTTAATGTCTGCGTCTTGTTGCTCAATGGTTGGGTGATGAAGTTTCAAACGAAGAAACGCTTGCTTAGTCTGGCTTGTATTTTTAGGGTCAAATTTGAGGGTAATGCTAGACCCTTCTATTGAAATAAGTGGGTGCAAAGCCAGAGCATCAGCTCTTAAGTCTTTTTCAATAGTGCGGTTAATCGCCATTCCGTCTTTGTAATAATTATCACTAACCATCGTGTCTTGACCAACGACGGCAACAAAAACCATCATACTGCTCAATATCACTGAACAGATTGGAATGGATAAAAGAAACCATAACCAACGCTGCCGAAACCATGGGATTTGGGCATTGTCTTGATTGATTGAACTCATTTTATTCACCTTGGGTTTAGGTTATTAGTAGACAGAACCTAAAAACCGGCTTTCGCTAGTCGTCTGAAGCTGTTTGTCATCGTCAGCTATGAGTTCGAATATTATAGGGTAAGCACTTGTTTGCATATTTTTTGGGTCGACTTCTAGTGTGGTTGGTAAGGTGAATACTTCACCCGCTTCGATTCTCAAGCGGGATGACGTGGTGAATTTTATTCCATCAATACCAGAAACCAATAGCTGAAAGTCGTGAGCGATGTCGGTCATGTTTACCGCCGTAATAACGTAGGAGTTTTCAAACTTTCCAAGTCCATTAAGTTGAAATAATGCGCCTCGGTCTTTCATTACATCGAGTGCTAAAGGTGTTCTAGTAGCGATAAAATAAGAGAATATCATTGTCATCAATACCAGTGAGACGGCGTAAGCGATAGATTTTGGTCTGGTGTGCTTACTTTCTCGGCCTTCTAATGTGTTTTTGGTTGTATAAGAAATTAAGCCTTTTTGATAGTTCATTTTGTCCATTATCGCATCACAGGCATCAATACATATTGCACAACCGATACACTCGTATTGAAGCCCGTCGCGAATATCAATTCCGGTCGGACATACCTGCACACACATTCGGCAATCTACGCAATCGCCTAAGTCGTCATCTTTGCGTTCGATATTACGTTTTCGGCTTCCTCTGGGGTCTCCTCTTTCTTTGTTGTAACTAACCGCTAGGGTATTTTCGTCATACATGACGGATTGAAAACGGGCGTAAGGGCACATGTAGAGGCAAACCTGTTCTCTAAGCCACCCTGCGTTGATATAGGTGGCTAAGGTAAAAAACATAATCCAAAAAGTTGCCCAGTTATCCGCGATTTCCATAGCGAATAAATCAGGAACAAGTTCGCGCATTGGGTAAAAATATCCGACAAATGTGATGCCTGTCGCCAGCGCGACCAGTATCCATATAGCGTGTTTGATCAATTTTTTAGTGAATTTCTGAATACTAAAGTCTTCTTTATCTAGCTTCATCCGCTGATTTCGGCTGCCCTCGACTTTTTCTTCGATCCACATGTAAATAAACGTCCAGGCTGTTTGAGGGCAGGTATAGCCACACCACATGCGCCCAAATAAGGTTGTCACAAAAAACAGGGCGAATGCGCTAATAATGAGTAAGAAAGCTAACAAGAAAAAGTCTTGGGGCCAGAAGGTAATACCATAAATATGGAATTGTCTGCCGGGGAGGTCAAAATGAAGCAGTTGTTGTCCGTTGATCGATATCCAACAAACTGAAAAGTAAAAGATGAGTAAACACCAAAGAGTGTAGTTTCTAATCTTCTGAAAGAAACCGCTTATTTTCTTTACATAAATTTTCTTACTAGATTGATACAGTTCGACCGTTTTACTGAGGTCAGAGCTTTTATAGTCTCTTCCATAGACTTCGAGTTTCTCGGTGCCTGGTTCAAGTATCTTGACGGGGATCTTTTCAGTCATAAAAAAATCTATTGTTTCGTGTGATAATTTATCGCGCGATAGCAAGCATTGGTATCTAGTTTATCGTAGATAACGTTGATTCAGATTGAGTTTACTCGTTAGACAAACTGTATATGTAAGCCGCCAAGAGATGAATTTTTTCTTCGCTCAGTGAGTTGTTCTGAGCGGGCATGACGCCAGCGCGGCCGTATGTGATCGTTTGTCTGATCATGTTGAATGTGCTGCCGTAAAGCCATACATTATCGGTTAAGTCTGGCGCGCCGACGGCTTGGTTTCCTTTTGCATTTACGCCGTGACAAGCTGAACAGGCGCTTTGAAATAGCTGCTTGCCTTGTTTTATAGCCTGCTTGTCATCACTTCGTTTACTAAATGACAGCATATAGTGCGTTAGTGCATTGACGTCTGTCTCATTCATTCCAGGGTTAAGGCCTTTAGCCGGCATTTGCCCTTGTCGGCCATGCATAATAGTCGTTTTGATTGTTTCTGGTTCGCCCCCATACAGCCAATCATCGTCAGTTAAATTTGGAAAGCCTAATGACCCGCGCCCGGTGGACCCGTGACATAAAGAACAGTTTGTTGAGAATAATCTCTGACCAATCTTCATCGCACTTTTGTCTTTAGCTAACTGAGCAATAGGTTGTGTTGCGAACTCTTCGAACAGTGGGTTGTATTTTGCATTGGCCGATTTGACTTCCTGTTCCCAATGAGATGTTGATGACCAACCCAAAAGCCCTTGGTAAGAGCCTAACCCTGGGTACAGGACTAAATAGATAAGTCCAAATACAACGGTTAGAATGAATAACTGTACCCACCACTTCGGCATCGGATTGTCGAGTTCTTCTATACCGTCGAAGGCGTGACCCACTGTTTCTTCAGTTAATTCTTCGTTTGTTTGTCCTTTCTTGACGGCGAGCAAAATCCATAGGCAGCCGAAAATACTACCCACACTGAGTAGAATGATCCAAATACTCCAAAAGCTAGACATCTTTTGCTCCTTTTGTATTGTCTAATGAATTGCCTAATGAGCGTTGCGCAATTTCGTCATCTTGAAATGGCAAGTTGGCGGCATCGTCGAAATCTTTTTTCTTTGAGCTGCTAAACGCCCAAAGGCATATACCTACAAAAACGATCATGACTAAGATCGTTGATATCCCGCGTAAGGTATTGATGTCCATAATTTTGTCCTATTTAAGTTTCAGGACCGTGCCTAGTTGCTGTAAATAGGCAACTAAGGCGTCGACTTCTGATTTACCTATGACTAGATCACGCGCACTGTTGATGTCTTCATCTGTATAAGGGACGCCAACCATTCTCAGTGCTTTCATTTTCTTTCCTGTTTCAGTATGGTCAACTTTTGCGGTAAATAACCAAGGGTAAGCAGGCATTTTGGATTCAGGGACCAGGTTTCGTGGATTATAGAGATGCGCTCGTTGCCAGTCGTCACTGTAGCGTTTTCCAACTCTAGCCAGGTCTGGTCCGGTGCGTTTTGATCCCCAAAGGAAGGGATGTTCGTATACGTGTTCGCCCGCTACGGAGTAGTGTCCATATCGTTCTGTTTCAGCCCTGAAAGGTCGAATCATCTGAGTGTGGCAAACGTGACAGCCCTCACGAATGTAGATGTCGCGGCCTTCAAGTTCGAGTGCAGTATGTGGTTTGAGCCCTTCGACGGGCTCTTGCATTTCGGTTTGGAAGAACAGCGGCACTATCTCAACTAAAAAACCAAAGCTAATGGCAACAACGATGAGCGGGATCATCAAGCCCAGGTTTTTTTCGATCACTTCATGATTCATAACGGTCCCCTTAAACTCCGGCAGGTACTGAGTCGAGTGGAATAGCATCCTTTTGTTGAACGGTCAAATACACGTTCACTGCCATGACCAGCATGCCGGCTAAGAATATTGCTCCACCGATTGTTCTTACTAAATAACCCCAATGACTAGCTTCGAGTGATTGAACAAAACTGTAGGTTAGCGTTCCATCGGTATTGACTGCTCTCCACATCAAGCCCTGCATGATTCCGTTGACCCACATGGCGGCAATGTAAAGTACGGTGCCAGCAGTGGCGAGCCAAAAGTGCGTATTGATCATGGAGATACTGTACATCTCTTTCAGTCCGTAAAGCTTTGGAATTAAATGGTAAGTTGCGCCTATGGATATCATGGCAACCCACCCGAGTGCGCCGGAGTGAACGTGTCCGATAGTCCAGTCGGTGTTATGTGACAATGCGTTGACCGTTTTGATTGCCATCATAGGGCCTTCAAATGTAGACATGCCGTAAAACGATAGAGACACGGCCAAGAAGCGTAAAATAGGGTCTGTTTGTAATTTCTGCCATGCACCTGACAGTGTCATCATACCATTGATCATTCCGCCCCATGAGGGTGCAAGTAGTATCAAAGACATGACCATTCCCAGGCTTTGAGCCCAATCTGGTAACGCACTATAGTGTAGGTGGTGTGATCCGGCCCATACATACAGCGATATTAAGGCCCAAAAATGGACAATAGAAAGACGATATGAGTAAACAGGACGACCTGTTTGTTTAGGGATGAAGTAGTACATTATTCCCAGAAAACCTGCCGTAAGGAAAAATCCTACCGCGTTGTGTCCGTACCACCATTGAATCATGGCATCTACCGTACCCGCATAAGCCGAATAGGATTTCCACATGCTGACAGGGACGGCAGCACTATTTACGACATGAAGAATCGCGACCGTGATAATGAAGGCACCGAAAAACCAATTCGCGACGTAAATATGTTTTGCTTTTCGTTTTACAATCGTACCGAAAAACAAGACGGCGTACGCTATCCAGACAACGGTGATGAGTATATCTATTGGCCATTCTAGTTCGGCATATTCTTTGGCACTGGTCATACCGAGTGGCAGTGTGATTGCGGCGGCGACGATTACGGCTTGCCAGCCCCAAAATATAAATGATGAAAGAGTGTCGGATATAAGTCTAGCTTGACAGGTACGCTGAACAACATAGAGGGATGTCGAGAATAGGGCGCTGCCGCCGAAAGCAAAAATGACCGCATTAGTATGTAGTGGCCGCAGTCGACCAAAACTAAAATAAGGTGAGTCAAAGTTGAGTTCTGGCCATACCAGCTGAGCGGCTATAAGAACCCCAACAGCCATTCCTACAATGCCCCATACAACAGTCATGATGGCAAACTGCCTGACAACTTTATAGTTGTACGTAATTTGGGTGTTCTCTATGCTCATTGATTGTCATCCATATCTAACTTCTAATAAAACTCGAAAAATAGCGTTAATTCACGGAAAAACGAGTGAAGTAAACAAGGCGTAATAAGTATAGCAGGCTTCGGAGTGCGCTAATTTGGTGCAATAAGTGCCCGATTACGTTCACGGCGCGAAGAATACTGATTGAAATTAGTAAAAGCAACCCAATTTATACTTAAATTTCTCTGATGGGGCTGAGTGATAAAGTGTTCGTAAACAGCTTGATTTAGGTCAAGTTTGAGCGACTATTTGTATACGTGATTGCTGTTTTAGACGTGTATGAGGTTTTCGAGGGGCAATTTTATGAAATTTCTAGAATGGTAAACCGTTCTTCTTTTTCTAGCATGAGGTTTAGTTTTCCCATCATCTCTCTTCTCTCAAAGGATTGTTCCCAATGCTTCCAATCCTCTAGGCTTTTCCAGTTGCAAAGTATAAACCGGTGTAGAGAGTTCTGTGTGTCTGTAAGCGATTCGCCTGATATAAAGCCTTGCGAACGCAGCGCTTTCTGTAATGTCTCTTGAGCGACATCTTCATAATAGCCTTCGAGTGATTCGGCAATAAACCGTTCAATGATAATGCGAACCATGGGCTGTTTACCTTGTGTCTTTTAAATTGTATTAGTACGCCACTAATTTCATTGCTTAAAGAATGAGGAGTATCACGGCGTATATCTTATTGGCACTATTAAATTAGAGCCGTATAATTTAGAGCATAGCGCAGTATTAGGAAAACAAGTGGAAAAAATAGAATATCAACATATGCTAGATACCCAGGGTTTATACTGCCCTGAGCCCGTCATGATGCTTCACGCCAAAATAGCCGAAATGAGCAGTGGGGATGTGGTATTGGTGCTCGCCTCAGACCCTGCGACAGAACGTGATGTACCGAAGTTTTGTCAATTTCTTGGGCATGAACTAATTCATCGTGAAATTGTAGATAACCGGTTTCAATATTGGATCAAAAAATAAGTAAAATCTAAACTCCAAAGTTTGCACTTTTCTTGTGCTTGACTATCTTTCTAGTAGATTGTGTATAAAAACCATTTGGAAGGTGGTGCAAGGTGGATGGAGCGCATAAAGGTATACAGTTAGCGGAATTCGATGACCATAATGTTGTCGGTATTTCGGGAAGTTTTGCATTCCATTTACAAAGTGATTTTCGAAAAGCCTACGAAAGTATCTCAAAGACCACTGTCTCGGTTGTTCTAGACTTTGGTGGAGTCGACTATATGGATAGCTCTGGTTTGGGTATGCTGCTTGTGATGAAAAAGTACCTAGATGATGCGAAAGTCAGTTATGAAATTACGAATTCTCGTGATCAAACCTTAGATCTTCTCAAAATGACCCACTTTGATAAATTCTTCAAAATAAATGGAGATGATATTCATGAGTGATCTGACGGCGACTTATAGAAGTAGTAAATATATAGGCGAAGTAAGATTTTGTGTTCTATGCTTAATGTTCGAGAGTTTAGGCTTTTTACTAATTTTAGGTCATAACAAGAATAGCTTTGTTCATGATGGTTTCATGCCAATTATTCGAGACTGATTGAAGTAGAGGGATTTAATGAGGCGAGAAGACGTAGTACATCAGATTCAATGCTTGTTTGAAGAGGCATGTGCTCAGCTTTTTGAAAGCCTGAATTGTGACGTTGCTGAAATTGAGGAGGCTAACGTGATTCTCGGTGACGCGCCTATTGCATGCGTTGATGCAGGCTCTGAAGAAATAGAGTTTTTGATCGCGATGCAGTTGCCTCTTTCTGTGTTAGCCATGACCTATCCCGTTATTGAAGGTGTTGCGCTCGTCAGAGAGGATCGTCTTGAAGACTGGATATCAGAACTATCAAATCAATTAATTGGACGCCTCAAACGCAAGTTAATTGCACACGATTGTTTTGTGGAACTTGGGCTGCCTACAACCTATTATGGTGCTGACCTAGAAGGTCTTCTTCAAGACAATAGCGAGAGGTTAACCTATTTCTTTGGAATTGATGGTGAATCATGTGCCTGTACCATTGCATTGGAAGTATTTAATGAAGCCACTAATTATATTCTAGATGCCAATGATCACGAAGATGAGCAGAATGAAGGAGAATTAGAGTTATTTTAGTTCGGGTCTCAGCTTCTTGTTAAGGCCTTAGTCAGTATTTTCTCAAATCCATTTTCTGAAATTTCCCCAACAATTCTTAACGACGTTATTTCTTCTCCTTTACGGTCAAAAAATAGTATCGATGGCGGACCGAATAATCCGAACATATTTAATAAGTCTTTGTTTTCTAGGTTGTTTTCCGTTACATCTGCTTTGATTAAATAGAACTGGTCCATTTTGGACTTTATGTTTTGTTGTGGGAATACAGTATCTTCCATTACTTTGCAGCTAATGCACCAGTCTGCATAAAAGTCGACCATAGCGGGCTTGTTTAGTGGTTTTGCGATTTCAAGTGCTTGTTGTAGTTCGTCAATACTCTTAACGACTTTAAAACTGGCTTTTTGGGTTGGGTGTGAACCAGAGACGTTTGATGAGGCGGTAGTAGATAATTTATCTAATGGTTTGAGTGGATTACTTCCACCCGATAGCGCACCGAGTAACAGCAATGCAGAATATAGCGCCAATAAGATTCCAAATCCTTTGACGGTTCTTGGCCAACCAGAATTTGCAGCATCGAATGCGCCCATCTGTACTGCGGTGATTCCGATAAGAATTGCCCAGAGTCCAAGGGTGGCTGGTCCAGGTATGAAGCGGCTCAACAGCCATATACCGACTGCGACGAGCATGATGCCAAAAAAGTACTTTACTTGCTCCATCCACATTCCAGCTTTGGGGAACAGTTTACCACCTCCTACTGCGATGATGATTAGTGGAACCCCCATGCCTATGCCTAACGAAAACAAAGAGGCACCACCGATGACGGCGTCTGCTGTGCTGCTGATATAGAGCAAGGCACCGGCTAAGGGTGCCGACACGCAGGGTGATACGATGAGTGCTGAAAGTGACCCTATAAGAAAAACACTGGTTATGTGGCCCCCATTCAAGTTCTGACTGGTATTGTTAAGTCGATCCCTAATAAAAGATGGCAGTTGCAGTTCGTACAGCCCGAACATTGACAGAGCAAGCAAAAAGAATATGGCTGCAAAAATAGACAAAAGGTAGGGGTCTTGCAAGGCGGCTTGTATATTAGCGCTAGCGCCTAGTAGCCCAGTGACTACACCTGCTGCGGAATATGTAGCGGCCATGCCGACAACATAGGTTAACGACAGTAAAAACGACTTACGCGCCGTAGGGTTCTCTTGTCCGGCAATAATGCCAGTGATAATAGGGATCATTGGAAAGACACAAGGGGTAAAGGTGAGACCGAGCCCAAGAAGAAAGAATATTCCAATAATTAGTGGCAAACTACTATTTTGAAGAAAAGAAAAGACGCCAGAGGCATTGTCGAGTTGCATTGCTTGTGCATTATCTGCCGGGTCTTTAGCATTCTCGGAATTGACCTGTTTCTCTACCGAAGGTGCATTCTGCATGAAGAGAACATTTTGATGTTTGGGCGGGTAACATAAGCCTGCTTCTGCACACCCTTGGTAGGATATTTTGATTTCGGCATCATTGATGTCCCCATCAACAAATTGGACGGGGAGCATTACCTGCACATAGTTGTGAATAACATGTACTTCGCCAAAATAGGGGTCTTGTTTGGACTTTCCTGTTGTCGAATATTGTGGTTCCCCGAGGGTAGCTCCTTCACCTAACGCTTTAAACTTAAAGCGTTCCAGGTATAAATAGTAGTCATCGGCAATGGTCCACGTCAGTTTCAAGCCTTCAGGAGTACTGACTGAATGGAACTGGAAGGCTTGATCAACTTTGAGGAATTCTGCAGGGGCTTCTTTGTTGATGGGTATTTCGGCTTCTGCTGTACTATTCGAATATGTTGAAAAATCGATTGCTGTCGAGAAGCTACTTGAGAATAACAACGTTATAAAAGTGAAAAAAAGAAAAAAACGAGTCATATTGGCCTTGTTGAGTATTCTGAGAATTGTTGCTTGGATGTGAATTTAACGTTTAAGTTCATTCTTGGCTATGAAATTGACCCTAAAAAAACATAAAATTTGTATCGTTTCGTAAAAATGCAACGATAGTGATCGAAATTCATTTAACGATGCTGTAAAAAATTGATTCCCCTGTGCCTTATCGAATGATAACACTTACCTTTGAGTACTTTTTTAAGAAGTGTATTGATTAAAAATGATAGTAAGTGAAAAAAGTGATGCCCAATATAAATCAGCGGACTTACAAACTATTTTCAATAGTATATTTATGGTATCTGAAAATACCGAACTGCTGACAGGTGCTGCTGAACCCGTATATGAGCCTGCGAGAGAAGTAGGGTGTTTGAATAAGATTGTTTCATCGCATGACTATTTTGCTAGCGCATTGCATGAAATAAGTCATTGGTGCATAGCGGGTGTTAAAAGAAGGGCCTTGCTAGATTATGGCTATTGGTATCAGCCAGATGGCCGAAATGATGGTCAGCAACTTGAGTTTGAAGAGGTGGAAATTAAGCCGCAGTCAATGGAGTGGATTTTTTCGATGTCGTGTGGTTATCCATTTCGATTAAGCATCGATAATATTAATTCCCCTGAAGTTAAAGCGAGCGGTAAATTTAAAGAAAACGTATACCGGCAAACTAGGCAGTATATGAAAGAAGGTTTACCTTCTCGGGCCGATATTTTTGCTAGGGCTTTGTTGAATTTTTATCGACCAGATTGCAAAAACCTTCAACTATGTGAGTTTTCGTTAGCTGAGCTGAGATAAACAGCCGAAAAGCGGGGGGATTGCTTGCATGGAGCGTGGATGGGGAATAAGCTCTCCAGGTTGAAATTTAAACTAAAGTATCTCTGATTGATATCATATCGAAACACCTACTTATTAATTAGAAATGCACCAATATTAGCCGTCTACCTAGGTATTACCTGAATGAAGTTAAGTGCCCTTTTTGGTCGAAAAGAAAGTAATAAGCAGTCAGAAGAAATCGCTGCCCCCAAAGAGAAGGGAAATTCTCAGCCTAAGCCAACACCTAGACCCGAAAAAGCCAAAAAAGACGTCGGTGCTACCAAAGCCAAAAAGCCTTGGTCGGTAGATGATTTTCAGGTCGAACCTGAAGAGGGGAAGACGCGTTTTCAAGACCTTGATCTAGACTCAAAAATTCTACATGCGGTTGCAGATCTTGGCTATCAGTACTGTAGTGAAATTCAAGCTGAATCTTTGCCTCAAACCTTGCTTGGGCATGATGTTATAGGTAAGGCCGCGACGGGTACCGGTAAGACGGCTGCGTTTTTGATTACAATAATCAATGATCTATTGCGTCGACCTATTCCAAAAGAAGACCGTTATACCAGTGAGCCCCGAGCTTTAATTATTGCGCCTACTAGAGAGCTGGCCTTACAGATAGAAAAAGATGCGGTTTCGCTTACCAAGCATGCCAATATGTCTGTTTATTCTGTTCTCGGTGGAGTTGACTACCAAAAGCAAAAAGACTTTGTGAGAAATAGAAAGATAGATATTCTCGTTGCGACGCCTGGGCGCTTAATAGACTTTCTTAATAGTTCTGATCTATACCTAGACCAACTTGATTTTCTAGTGATCGACGAAGCTGATCGGATGCTAGATATGGGCTTTATTCCCGATGTTAAGCGTATTATTAGTCGTTGCCCTAAAGCCGACAATAGGCAAACTCTCCTGTTTAGCGCGACTTTTAGTGAAGATGTTTTGAATTTATCTAATCGCTGGACTACGAACCCTATTCTTATTGAAATTGAAGCAGAGCAACTTACCACCGATAAAGTAGAGCAAAAAATATTTATGGTGCCAGCAGACGAGAAGCTGGAAATTATTTGTAAGTACATTGAAGTTAACAATGTAAGCAAAGCGATCATTTTCGGAAACCGTCGAGATGAAACTCGTCGCCTCGAAGCTGAGCTTAAATCAAAAGGCGTGAAGGCGGCGCTATTATCAGGTGAAGTTCCGCAGCATAAACGAATTAAGACACTAGAACAGTTCAAATCGGGTAAAATCGAGATTTTGGTCGCCACAGATGTTGCGGGCAGAGGGATACATGTGGATGGAGTTAGTCATGTATTTAACTATAATTTACCTGAAGATGCTGAAGATTACGTTCATCGAATTGGGAGAACGGGTAGGGCAGGAGAAAAAGGTATTTCTATCTCCTTCGCTTGCGAAGACGATGCCTTCCTTCTTCCAGAAATAGAGAAATATATCGGCATGAAACTGAATTGTGAGTATCCTGATTACTTACTGGATAAGTCATAATTATTGTCGAAAACCCTGCATAAAGCTGAGAGCATAAATGAAACTAGTTGCAGACGAGAATATCCCCCTACTTTCTCGTTTTTTTGGTGAATTCGGGAACTTGACTCAGATGCCAGGTCGAGAGATTAAGCCTCGCGATTTGACCAATGCTGATATTCTAATTGTACGATCTGTGACCAACGTTGACCGAGATCTACTTGAGGGCAGTTCCGTTAAGTTTGTCGGAAGTAGCACGATAGGTATGGATCACATCGATACAGAGTACCTGAATCAACAAGGGATTAAGTACACCAATGCCCCAGGAAGCAATGCCAATTCAGTTGTAGAGTATGTGTTGAGTTGCCTATCAACATTAACAGAGACTCATGCATTACATTGGAGCCAGCTATGCGTGGGTATTGTAGGTTATGGCAATGTAGGTTCTTTGTTGGGAGCTCGACTGAAAAATCTCGGAATCCAATTCAAAGTCTTCGACCCATTTATTTCTCCCTGTGGTGAACCAGCTGAATTTTGTTCATTCGAAGAGGTGATGGCGTGCGATGTTGTTACGCTTCATGTGCCACTTACAAAATCGGCAAACCATCCCACTTATCACATGATCGATGAGCAAGTTTTGAGTCAAATGAAACCGGCTCAAGTGCTCATTAATTCGAGTAGGGGTAGCGTGGTCAATGGTGACCACTTGAATACATATTTAAAAGATAACGGCGACTTTACGGCGATATTGGATGTTTGGGAAAACGAGCCAGAAATTGACATTGAACTGGCGAAGAGAGTATTTATTTCAACGCCTCACATTGCTGGTTACAGTTATGATGGCAAAGTAAAAGGGACAGAGATGATTTACCGAGATCTCTGTCAGTTTTTGGGTTTGCCTGCTCGATATTCAAGCGGACAGTTCTTGGAAGAACCTCCTTTGTCCAGAATGGCCTTTACGTCGACGGCCGATGTTGACTGGTCTATTCATACTGCAATTCGCGCATGCTTTGATGTGCGTCATGACCATAGCTTATTGAAAGCGAGTTTTGACTTACCTACGCCTCAAAGGCGACAAGCTTTTGACCTTCTAAGAAAGCAATACCGCTGTAGAAGAGAGTTTTCGGGTACCAGAATTCAACTCAAACAAATCGATACCGAGCTTCATTCAAAATTCAAAGCACTGGGATTTAATGTCAAAGCCTGATACCTACAAGCGTGGATTACTAAGGAGGTAAGTGGTGGCTGAAATGGACAATGAAGAACTCGAAGGCGGCGGCCAAGAGATTTTTTCTTCGTTAGGCTTGAAGGTTGGCGCAGTCGTTACGATTGAAATAGTATCGACACTTCGAAAGTACAGCGTTCAGTTACTCGGTTATTCTGAGAATAAGAGTATTCTTATATCTTCGCCTCTCCGAGAAGGCAAAGAAGTCTTGTTAGACAAAAATAGTGTCATCGCAGTTAGAATGCTGGTTGGTAAGAGGGTTTGTGCGTTTGAAGCGCGAATACTATATCGGTCCATTCAGCCGTATTCCTATTATCATCTGTCCTACCCAGAATCTGTTGAAGCACTTCAGGTAAGAAATTCTGAGCGAGTGACCACCAGTATTGAGACAGAAGTTGATAGCGACTTTGATATCGTCGGTGAGTGGCCTAAATTAGCCTACATTAACAATATTAGCAGTACCGGAGCACGGCTTAATTCTGCCTACTCTTTAGGGGTCTCAGGACATGAGCTGATTTTGAACTTTGACGTGCAGGTGAGTGATCGTGACTTACAGTTGAAACTATCCAGTGTTATTCGAAACGTCGAGCACAATGGTGGCTTAGAAGATGACGACACCAATCGTTTCGTATACGGGGTCGAATTTATTGATTTAGATGATGAGCAGCATTTGTCACTCTCGAGCTATATATATGAACAAAACAAAACATAGGTCGGGGCGGTTTAGGGTTGGTCTTATTGTCAATCCGTTAGCTGGAATCGGTGGTCCCGCAGGCTTGAAGGGTAGTGATCGTACAGATACATTTGAAATCGCGATCCAGCGTGGTGGTAAGTCACTTGTTGCTCAACGGGTTAGCGATATGTTGGTCGCACTGGATGAGAGTGATCACGATATTGAAATAGTCACTGCGTCGGGTGCTATGGGCGCCGATATCTGTTCATCGTCGCTTAGTAATTTGTCTTATCAAAGTATCGTGACTGTTCCTCAGGCGACGAGCTCTCAGGATACCTATAACGTTGCCAAGTTAATGGTGGAACAAAAAGTCGATCTTTTAGTTTTTGCTGGCGGAGATGGTACTGCGCGGGATATATACAAAGCAGTCGGGGAGCGTCAAACAGTGCTAGGATTGCCGGCGGGTGTGAAAATGCACTCTGGTGTTTTCGCTGTTACACCAAAGGCTGTGGTATCTGTTATCGATAGTATGATGAGTCATCGGCTAGTTGCTGCAAGAATGGCAGAAGTAAGAGATATCGATGAAGAAGCTTTTTCAAAAGGTCGTGTGAGCACACAGTATTACGGTGAAATGCTAATTCCCGATGATCAATTGTTAGTGCAGTGTGTGAAGTGTTCTGGTTTAGTAGATGATCAGTTGATGCTGGACGAATTGACTGCCTATGTTTCGGAAGAAATTGACCAAGATACTCTATATATTCTTGGTTCGGGGGGCACGTTGAAAGCACTCAAGGATTCCCTTGGTGTTACCGATCCTACTCTTTTGGGCGTCGACGTATGGTATCAGGGTGACGTACTCTTAAGAGATGCTCATGAATCGCTTATCTACGAGTTGATAAAAGCTCACAAGCAAGTTCGAATCATATTATCAATAATTGGGGGTCAAGGGATTGTTCTAGGGCGGGGTAATCAGCAGATTAGCCCTAGGATTATTCGTGCAATCGGCATTGAGAACATTCAATTAATATCAACGCAAAGCAAAATCTTAGCCTTAGACGGCCGCCCACTAAGAATCGATAGTGGTTCCGACGAATTGGATAAAGACTTATCAGGGTTCCACAAAATTATTTGTGGTTATGAGGATGCGTTACTATATGAAATCCGTTACACAGAATGATCGAGTTGCATAAGCCGTTCTTAGTCATACTTTTGAAGCAAGTGTTGCACTGCTAAGCCTAGCTGGCTTGACGTACCGTGCTTTTTGATATGCTTCAAGCTATCAATATTTGGTAAGCCTTTTAGTCCTGTTATTTTAGGTAGAATCGCGTCTGTAATTTGGTTGATATATTCATCTTTGCAAATGCTAGCCATCAATCGCAAACCTTTTTGTGTTAGTAGCGCTTGGTCGATAGCATCTTGTCTCATGGTGCTTTCAAAACGAATGAACTGTTCTTGCTCTAGCCATATCATTGCGCCAAAGCATGATTGATACCGATCGCAATGCAAGCCATAGTCGTCAGGGGTGTCTGGCCCTGAAATATCCTCGACAAAGACATTAGCTTTTTTAGGAAAGGCCTGATAAAGCTGAGACAAGATTCTCGTTGCGTCTAAATAAAACTCCTCAATATGTATGTCAAACATAGGTTCAGCTACGCCTTGGTCTCTGGTGATTGCAGTCCTTCTGTTTGCTCATACCCTCGTAAGAAACTTTCGAACCGATTGATTGCATCTCTCAATACGTCAACGCGGGGTAAGAATACAAAGCGGTAATGTTGTGTATCGCTCAAATTAAAGCCTGTTCCGTGGACGATTAAAATGCGTTGTTGTTTCAATAGGTCGAGTACCAACTTTTCATCATTGGCGACAGGGTAAATAGCGGGGTCTAGCTTCACAAACATGTAGAGGGCACCGTCAGGTTTGACGCATGAAACCCCTTTGATCTTGTTTAGCATTGTCCAAGCAAGTTCTCGCTGTTCCCAGAGACGTCCGCCAGGGACTGTTAGGTCATTGATACTCTGATAACCACCTAAGGCCGTTTGAATGGCATATTGAGCGGGAACATTGCAGCATAGTCGCATCGACGCCAACATATCAATGCCATCAATAAAATCTTCTGCATTGTGTTTTGGTCCTGTGATCATCATCCAGCCTGATCTATAGCCAGCTGCTCGATACGCTTTAGATAAACCGTTGTAGGTGAGAGTGAGGACGTCTTCGGACAATGATGCTAAGGGAGTATGGCTTGCCTTGTCATACAAAATCTTATCGTATATCTCATCAGCTAAAAGAATCAGGTTATGCTTTCTTGCTAGCTCAACCAATTGTTCTAATATACTTGTTGGATATACTGAGCCAGTTGGATTGTTTGGGTTGATTACGACGATCGCTTTGGTATTGCTCGAAATCTTGCTAGTAATATCGTCAATATCAGGGTACCAGCCATTATCTTCATTGCAGATATAATGAACAGGGTTTCCACCACTGAGTGTGACGGCAGCTGTCCATAGAGGGTAGTCTGGTGACGGTATCAGTACTTCGTCACCATTGTTAAGCAAAGCCTGCATCGACATGACGATCAGCTCACTTGCGCCATTACCCAAATAAATATCCTCGATATCGACGCCGAGAATTTTCTGAGATTGATAGTGCTGCATTACGGCTTTTCGCGCTGAGTAAAGTCCCTTTGAGTCGCTATAGCCTTGTGCATTCGGTAAATTACGAATGACATCTGTTTGAATTTCTTCGGGTACGTCAAACTCAAACGGCGCCGGGTTGCCGATATTCAACTTCAAAATTCTGTGGCCTTCCTCCTCTAAGCGTTTTGCTTCACGGGCGACTTCTCCTCTAATGTCGTAACACACATTATCGAGTTTGGAGGATTTCTTGATGATTTTCATGAGTCAGCCACTACCTAGCAAAAATAAAAGAAAAATCTTAAAACGAATTCCCTTAAATTACGATAGCTGTGTACTTGTAAGCAACTAAAAATACGGCTTTTTTGCAGATAATCGGAGAATGAGGGAGATTTAGTTAAGGTAAGAGTACTTTAGACGTGCTTTGTTCTGATATTTGCTTGATATATTCGGCCGGGTTTACGCCAAACTCGGTTTTGAAAAAGCGTCTAAACCCTGAGTCGGTTTGAAACCCCAATTGCTCTGCAGTGAAATCAATACTCTGGTTTTCTTGAATCAAATAGACAATTGCCAGTTCTCGTCGCGTCATGTTTGCAATATGAGAGAAAGACAGATTTTTCTTATTCAGCTTTTTTTGCAAACCTCTAATAGAGATATTGAGTTTAGTTGCCAGTTTTTTGCTGTTGAATGATTCTGGGTGATGCAGCATGAGGTAGGAAATAGCTTTGTATTCAAAATCATGTTGCTTGTCTGCGAGGCGCAGGTCATCCATACATTTGTTTAGGTACATTTGATGAAGTGTTGGGTTGCTACTCGATAGTGGCTTGTATAAAAGTCGCTCATCAAACTCTAAGAAACTTAAGGGACCATTGAAATGGATGTTGCTACCAAACAAGGGCAAATATTCTTTTGAATAGGTAGGCTTATCATAAGACAATACGACCTTCTTGGGTTTGAAGTCTGCACTGATCGTTTCTCGAATAGTGTTAACGACATATGAAAAAGCCGACTCAGCACAGAAACGCATTTGATGAGGATGTACGGTGCTCTTGTATGGGAACGTTAGTGAAATAGATACTGTGCCCTTTCTATACGAAATAAACGGGTAGTAGCTAGCGCCATGTACAAAGTAGTTTCTTTCGATGATACCAAGTGCTGTTTTTAAGTCGGGTGACGTAACCAATACGCGTGAAAAATCACACAAGTTGGATGGTAGTAAATATTTTCCGTATTGCATGCCAATATTAGAATCAGAGTTGTCTAAATAGATAGACTTGATCAATTTCCCATAAACAGTATTGGAACCGTGCGTAGAATTGTGCTCAGAAATTAGGCGTTGAATGCCTAAACTGTTGAGTTTTAGCTCGTCAGGAATGATTTCAAGAAGCAATCTTGGGTAAATATCATCTAACATATGTTGGCTGCACTAACTCTTGTTTCAGTCAAAACACCATAGGTGAACATCGAGTGTGATTAGATAATTGTAGTACAGTTGTAGAATGTTGGCTGTGCCAATTGTATAAGTCGCAGGCGCGACCGAAAACGTTTTTTTCATAGTGATACCAAACAATGTTGTTTTTATCGTTGTTATGTTGCTGGCCGCGATTTTTGAATCTGTATGAGAGCTAGCTAATCCTTATGAAGCAGGGCTTGTTTATTTATGGCTGATACAACGCTTCGCCCAGCAGTGAGCGATCTTACACAGTTTTAAGTAGGGTTTGCATGCAAAGGGGGTCAATTGCGTACGCTGTATTACCATGTGTACGCCTTTGGTGGGAGAAGCTGGATTCAATCATGTTATTGTTCTAGCTTATTAATGTTGTATCTAATACAAATGGTGCCTAATTTCTTTCGAATACGAACAATTCGTAAAACCAGTGCATCAATCTGTTAATGTTACTAGCCGAAAACTCCTAAGATGCTATATTTTGTATTTATATGCTGAACTCTCTACGCGATGAAAGAACACTGTCTTCTTTACCGATGACCTTATTTAAGTATGGTTTCGTGCTGGCAATCTCTGCGCTGCTTATACTGAGTAGTGTCGATGTGATTGCGGGTAAGAAACCAGTTGTTGTGGTAAATCCATCGGTGTCTCAATCAGCACTCAAACTCAAAGACCTGCGGTCAATCTATACCATGAAAAAAAATACGTGGTCTGATGGGAGTCCGGTGACGGTTTTTGTATTGTCGAACAATGCGATAACGCATAAAGATTTTTGTCGAAGCTTATTGAAGGTCTTTCCAAGACAGCTAGAGGCGGTTTGGCATCGATTAGTATATTCGGGAACAGGCGAGCGACCAATAGAGGTCGGCAGCGAAAAAGAAATGATGGATCGAGTAACAAATACACCAGGGGCGATAGGGTATGTTCAATCAGAGGTTTTAGATGAAAATGCTAGAATTTTGTCAATTAAGTAGATCCGTGCGGAATTTGCTGTGCGTATCGTTATTGATGACGATGTGTCTACATGCGAATGCCCAGGGTGGAGATTGGTTTCAGAATACTAATGTTCAAGGTTTTTTTAGTCAGACTGCCATCCATACCTCAGACAACGATTTTCTTGGTAGGACAGATGACAGAATTTCTTTGGATTTTTGGGAAGCTGGTTTGTTGTTGGACACAAGAGTCTACGAAAAAATGACGTTCTCGGCGCAAGCCCTAGGGCGAGAAGTAAGTGATGAAACGGGGATTCAAAAGCGTCTTGATTTTGCTTTCTTGAGTTACCCTATTATTCAAGGCACTAATTATACATTAGGCGCACGGGTCGGACGAATTCGCTCTTCTTTTGGTTTTTACAATGAGACTCGCGACATCCCTCACGCGCGCACAGGCATAATCATGCCTCAATCGATTTATTACGACATGACACGTAACTCGTTTTACTCTGCAGATGGTCTTGAATTTTTTGCTTATAGAGACATTGGTGACAATCGACTGAGCTTTCAGGTTTTCTACAGTAAACCTGTTGAAGAGAGGGAGGAGTTGAAAGAAGCGGCAGATCTCGACCCTGATGAGTTTGATGGAGATAAGAGCATTCTCGTAAAGCTTACATACGGCTCTGAATTTGATGGTTTTAGAGTGGGTCTTACCTACTATAAACCTGAATATGACGTTGACGTGAATATCGTCAGAGATTTTGAGCCAGAAGAGCTGAATAACGGGAATGCCATACCAGGAATGGCCAACCCGATCAGTTTGGAACTTGGTGGAAAAGGTTCATCGTTTTTTTCTGAGAATATTGTGACCTCGGTTGAATACAATCAGCTTGATTGGTCGGTTACGGCAGAATATTCAAGGCACAAGTTTGAGATGGATATTCCCGTGAAACCTGGGCTGGATATACTGAGTGATGCTCAAATAGGTGGGGTGTCAGCACTTGACGCATTGTCGTTACTTGGGCCTGCAGGTGACGCTATTATCCAAACGTTCGTAGACGATTTTGAAAACGGTGTTGGTTCGGCGTCGTATGAAGAGGCATTCTATTTTCAAGGTTTATACCGATTCGGTGAACAGTGGGAAGTGTATTCTAGGTATGACTCGTCACAAGCACATACAAAAGCGAGCATTCCTACTATCTATAAATGGAAGGACTACAATTTAGGTGCATCTTATCGCCCTGATGAGAGTTGGGTGTTGAGGGCAGAGTTTCATTATATTGAAGGAACTAACAGGTTGCTTTCACGTGACAATCCACAAGATGCCACGCGCGATACATACTGGACCGCAGCATTGTTCCAAGTAGCGTACAGGTGGTAGTTAGATCATGACTGAACAGACAATAGGAAGCAGGCGATACTTCAGCATAAAGTGGCAGGCATTTAGTCTGACGAGCTTAGTGCTAGGGGTTATTTTTGCCGGTTTTTTGGTGTTTGTATCAGATTCGACGTTGCGCCAATTCGAAATTGGCCGATCGCATATTTATGATCAAAACAAGCTTCAGTTAGATAGTTTGATCGAAATTGCAGCCGACAAAATTATTCAAATTGCTAATGCCTCGACGCTAGACGATGCTTTCGTAACCTCCATTACGCAGGGAGATGAAGCGTCAATTCAAGAAGTTTTAGATGAACTTAGCTGGTCTTTGGAGGTTGAATCAGGAGTCGACAGTATTTCTGCGTACGCCGCAAATGGTGGGTTATTGGCGTCAGTCGGCAACGTTGGCGAGCGGGTCTTGGTTGACGAAATTATCGCTAGTGAAAGCCCTCAATGGGCGGTGAAGTGTGACTCAAAATGTTATGTCCAGGCGGGAACGCCGATTATCGATGATGCTCAACGAATTATTGGCGCGCTGATTTTGTCAGAACCACTTAGTAACGTCATGCTTCGTTTTCAGCATATTTCAAATATTGATACCGGTTTGTTGACGAATAAACAAAGTCTTAGTGAGTTTCAGGAGTTTATTCCTTCTTGGGACAAGAACCTAGTTGCCCTTACTAACCCTAAAAATAGTAAAGCGATTATTAACAGTGCTTCGACGTTATATTCTTTGCAAGATTTAACCGACGGCGTCACTTTAGTTGATATCAATAGCCAGGTATTCGAACTTCGAGCATTGCCTTTACAGGGCAACCAAGTAGTTGTCATTTCGAATGTGTCGAAAGATATTTTCAATATGCAGGAGTCTCAGTCAGAGAGTATTCGAATTA
>ENA-OSET01000170-OSET01000170.1-sediment-metagenome-genome-assembly--contig:-NODE-170-length-74474-cov-7.596677_pt1 | contig 74474 bp, 64 predicted proteins | sample MGYA00237882_ERZ534229 | MGnify/ENA primary metagenome ERZ534229 (study PRJEB26408, sample SAMN06266212) | sediment metagenome | isolation source: Hudson Canyon methane seep mesocosm | place: USA:Hudson... | reverse complement strand
GTCCCCTAGGGGAGTCGAACCCCTGTTACCGCCGTGAAAGGGCGGTGTCCTAGGCCTCTAGACGAAGGGGACGCATCACTACTTCGTCGAAGTGGCGCGTATAATAGAGAAGCGAATTATCGAAGTCAACACGTGTATCGTGAAAAAAATAAACTAATTTTGTGATGGTCGTAAATTGTTCAAACAGGCCTTCAAATTGTTCGCTGTAAAATCAAACGCCGCGAGCAAGCCTTTCGCTCTAATGAGCTTAAAATAGCTGATAGCGACATCGATATGTGTGTCAGGCGCTTTTTCGATAACTTTATCCAAGTCCATATAGCGATCAGTATAGAGGATGATTTCGAAGCGTCGTTTGTTCTCACCGGCGCAAAAAAAGTAGCCATAGTCAGCTTGGTCGGCAAAGGGTTTGCCGCTATTTTTGTAGACGAGATTAGCGCAACGTGAAAAGTTAGTGTTGATGTCTGCATACGCATTCAATATGCCGATATTTTTGGCGAGCTGGTAAATAAACTGCACACGTTTCTTTGCTTCGCGGCTGATATCTGGCAAGGACTCAAGCGCAGTTTCAAGGGGCACGCCGCGTTGGTACAGTTGCAGGGTTGTCAGGTGCTCACTACTGATAATTGAGCAGGAGATGAAGTCGTGCCCAAGTTTCTCGCCATCTAATGCCTCCTCAGCGTGCATATCCGCCGAGAAGAGCAGCGAGATTAGAGCGATAGTTCGGTAATGATTCTGATAAATGCTAACTAGCTTGGCGAAATATGTCTGCACGTTTACCCTAAATGGTTTCTTCGATGATGTCGCAAAGCGCGTCGGCGAGTCGAGGGTGTTCGCCGATTGGAGGCAGTAACACAGATGAGATGCTGTATTTCGTTTCATACTCTTTCAACATTCCAGGGACATCTTTTTTCAAGTGACGTCCCTTCGCTAAAAAAAGCGGCAGAACGGAAACATGAGTAAACCCTTCTTCTTTTGCGGCCGCAATACAGTCTTCAAGTGATGGCTCGCTGAGTTCCATAAAGCCCAGTGCAACGTGCTTATTGTCCGCACAAGCGGGCTCTGTTAGGCGAACAAAGGTGTTTGACCAGTTGGTGTCGCTGCTGCCGTGAGCTAATAGAATAATCTTTTCTTTCATGTTGGTGTTTACCTTTGACTGACAATTATAGAATAGGTGGGTATTGCATATCGGTGCAATCCTATTTGGTAAAAATTGCGTATAGGATGCGAATATAGAATAAGACATACGTCGAAACGCGCAAACTGGATTGAGAACAGGATATTTTTTCGATTAGAATGCCACGCTAGTTTTGACACACATCAACTTTAACAAGCCCCCATCGTTGGTGGCACCAGGAATGATTATGAGTTTTAAAGGTACCAATGATTACGTAGCGACGGATGACCTTCGTATGGCGGTTGACGCTGCGATCGCGTTACAAAAGCCCTTGTTGATAAAAGGAGAACCGGGTACTGGCAAAACGATGCTGGCTGAGCAACTCGCAGATGCATTAGGCGTGCGGTTGATACAGTGGCACATCAAGTCGACAACCAAAGCCCAGCAAGGGTTGTATGAGTATGATGCCGTATCGCGGTTACGTGACTCTCAGTTGGGCGACGATAAGGTTCATGATATTTCCAACTACATTGTCAAAGGCAAGCTTTGGGAGGCATTTCAAGCGGACGAACGCGTCGTGCTATTGATTGACGAGATTGATAAGGCGGATATTGAATTTCCAAACGACTTACTTCTTGAGATAGACAAAATGGAATTTTTTGTTTACGAAACTCAGGAACGCGTCGTCGCGAAGAATCGTCCCATTGTCATTATCACCAGTAACAATGAGAAAGAGTTGCCAGACGCCTTTTTACGCAGGTGTTTCTTTCACTACATTAACTTCCCAGACAACGCAACGATGCAAAAAATTGTTGATGTTCACTATCCTGGTATTAAAAAGCAGCTGGTAGCGGAAGCGCTAGACGTCTTTTTTGATGTGAGAAAGGTACCGGGCTTAAAGAAAAAGCCTTCTACAAGTGAGTTGATTGATTGGCTGAAGCTTTTGATGGCAGATGAGCTTTCAGAAAAATTGCTCCAGGAACGAGACCCGACAAAAGCGATTCCTCCTTTGTATGGTGCGTTAATCAAGAATGAGCAAGATGTTCAGCTTTTGCAGCGATTAGCGTTTATGTCGCGTCGCAAAGGTTAGTATTGATCACGAGGGTGGCGCTATGTTAATCAATTTTTTTCAGGAAGTTCGCGCTGCGAAGGTACCTGTTTCGTTAAAAGAACTGCTCGACCTGATGGAGGCTTTAGACAAGAAGATCGTATTCGCAGACATTGATGATTTTTACTATCTGAGTCGCTTGTGTTTGGTGAAAGACGAGAAGCATTTCGACAAGTTTGACCGGGCATATGCGAAATACTTCGAAGGTATTGAGGTGCTTGACGACCTATTTGCAGAATCAATTCCCGAGGATTGGTTAGAAACCGAGTTGCAACGTCAGTTAACGGAAGAGCAAAAGGCCGAGATTGAAGCAATGGGCGGCCTTGAAGAGCTGATGAAAGCGTTTAAAGAGCGTCTTGAAGAGCAGCATAAAAAGCACCAAGGCGGTAATCGCATGATCGGAACGGGGGGGACATCTCCATTCGGTTCTGACGGATATAATCCAGAAGGCTTTCGAATTGGTCAAAAAACGGGCAAGAACGGGCGTGCCGTAAAAGTTTGGGAAAAGCGTGGCTACAAAGACCTAGATGGCGACATAACGCTAGGAATCAGAAATATCAAGATAGCGTTGCGACGCTTGCGTAAATTCGCACGCGAGGGCGCGGCAGACGAGCTAGATCTTGACGATACAATTAGTTCTACGGCCCGCAACGCAGGGTTTCTTGATATTAAAATGGTGCCTGAGCGACATAACAGCATCAAGGTTCTGATCTTTTTCGATATAGGGGGCTCAATGGACCCTCACGTTAAAGTGTGCGAGGAGCTGTTCTCTGCGGCGCGAGTCGAATTCAAGCATATGGAGTATTTCTATTTTCATAATTTTATTTATGAGAGTGTGTGGAAGGACAATATTCGCCGCGCAAATGAAACCACCGCATTGTGGGATGTGCTGCATAAATATACGCCCGACTATAAAGTGATATTCGTTGGCGATGCGTCAATGGCTCCTTACGAAATATCCCAACCTGGTGGCAGCATAGAGCATTGGAACGAAGAGCCCGGCGCTGTTTGGATGCAGCGTCTGACCGATCACTTCGAAAAAGTGATTTGGGTGAACCCTTTACCCGAACCTTATTGGGGAGAAGGGGGGTCGTTAGGAATGGCCAAACAGTTATTGGAGGATAGAATGTATCCAATGACAGTCGAAGGCTTAGAGGCGGGTATGAAATACCTCAGTCGTTAGTTAAATAAAACCAGTTTGCCCCCATAAGGGTGAATTGGTACTTATTTTTTTTGCCGTGCTTGATGTTAGAATCTCAACCCCTTCAGTTAATAGCAGCTAGTCAACATGGATAAGTGGCTGAATTTGCCCAAAAATTTGTCGAATCCTATGTCAGTTTTTTTGCTTGTGTTGGCGTTTCTTTGCAGTCCCGTATTCGCAGAGAATGGCGCGCCAGAAACGTCAGCGTTAGCTTCAGAAACGTTAGAGCTTAAGCAGCAGATCATTGACTTAAATCGAAAGCTATATCAGTTTGAAGAGGATTTGCTGCACCCCGTTGAAACGCAAGTCGCGGTCTTTTTAGCGATGGCGCCTGACACCTCTTTCTCGCTTGATTCTATTGAACTCAAACTCGATAACACGCTTATATCTTCTTATTTATATCAAGAGAAAGAAATCAGTGCTTTAAAGCGCGGTGGCGTGCAGAAGCTGTATGTCGGTAGCCTTGAAGATGGTAAGCATAAGTTAACGGCCAGCTTTAATGGGCAGGGCGGCGGTTCGCGCTACTATCGGCGAAAGAAGGCGATGCCCTTCGTTAAAAAGTCTAAGGCGAAATATATTCAGTTAATCGTCGGAGAAGATAAGCGAACGGGTGAGCCATTGTTTAAAGTGAAGCAATGGTAAGCGCTCTGTTCGCCAAGGTGACTTTGTTAACCAGACATGTGAAGCGGTTCGCTCATCGCTTTGCGAACTTGCTGTTAAGTGCATTGTTACTGCTCTGTGTATCTTTGCCTGTTGCTGCTGTTCCGGACTCTCTGCTTGAAGGGGTGGTGAAGTTCGAGGTCGAGCGCGGTAATTATCTTGGCGCATTAACGCGTTTTTCCAAACAGACTCACGAAACTTATCCAATTAGTTATGCAGCTGCATTAACTGGCTTTGGTATGGATAAGGATTCGATCTTGTCGCAACTAACTCGCTCAAAAGTCGATAAGAAGTCATTAACGGCTGATCAGCGCTTCCGCATCGGCCGAGTCTACTATAAAAACGGCGAGTGCATTGACGCACTTAAAGCGTTCAAGGGTCTGACCAATAAACTCGGCCTTGAAGAAAAGCAAGAGTGGGCTTTTTATCGTGCCAACTGCTCGATTATTTTAGGTAGTAAGAAAAAAGCGGCGCAAGTGCTGAGTGACATTCTGAGCGGGTTGTGGATTTCGCATGCCTATTACAACCTAGCAATGGCTTATAGCGAAGCTAGCACGAATAAGACGAAAGCTGTGGTCGCTTTGCGGGTTGCGTCCTCGTTAAACCCAGGCGAAACGCGTGCGGAAAAAGAGCTGAACGATAGGGTATATTTTGCCGCAGGTTCATTTTACCTTCAAAATGAAAAAGCACGGTTAGCGTCAGATTTTTTTAAGAAAATAAACCTCGACTCGATGATAGCGCCGCAAGCACTTTATATGCATGGCGTTGCGTTATTGGAGCAAAAAGATTTCCGGGCGGCAACGCAGTCGTGGTTTAGTGCGCGCAAGTACGCGACTATCCAGCAGGGCGTCAGCGAAGCATTGCTAGCGATACCTTATGCGTTTGAAGGTTCCGGTTACACCACTCAGGCACTTGAGGCCTATTTGGAAGCCAGCGATAGCTTTAAAAAAGAACTGGGGCGGATCCAGAAAGTTAAGGGCTTGATAAGAAAGTATGGTGTTCGAAAGGTCTTAATCGAAGAAAGCCAGCTGGCAGACCTTGAGTGGTTTCTCGCCAAAGATGTCGCGAAGAACACGCAGCGCGCGGCCTACTATTCTTACTTGACGCAAGATTCAGAAATTTACGACACGATACACACGATGACGGAGCTACAACTGCTGCGGGACAACCAACAGCTTTGGCGCGATGAGCTAAACGTATTTAGTGTGAGCTTAAAAAGTAAGTCTTCAGGATTTAAGAAAAAGGCGGGTGCGTTTTCGCGACAGACGTTCGAAAAGAAGATTAAAGCTCTAAACAACAAAGCGAGAAAGGTCGCTAACCCCGAGGCAAAGAGCGTTTTGCTTGAAGCAGCGGATGAGCTTGCTGCTAGAGAGCGCTTGTTATCAAAAAAAATAAAAGCGGGAAGGTCGAAACTATCATCACAACAAAAGTCGGTTAAGTCTTATCAACGCTCCGTTGATAAGAATCTAAAAGCATTAAACGTACTAATTGAAAAGCACGATGAGCATATCAGTGAGATGGCAATATCTCGCTTAGTAGAGTTGGAGTCGTCGATGACGGCGAACTTCGAAAAGGCTGAGCAAGGTTTAGTACATATTCTTGAAACGATCGCAGAGGCTAACAACCCTGTTCGCAATCGGCTGAATGGGCGTTATCAATGATGCGCGCTGTCGTTTTTTCGTTTTTACTCGCGTTGTTACCGAGCTTGGTCTGTGCCAAACCGGCGTTGCGTTTCGAGCTGGCTGGGGAAGAAAAGACGATAGGGGATATAAAGCCTTCGTTCATCGTTTATAAAGAGAAAGAGCTGCCAGATGTTTCCGTGGAGTATGTTATGCGCCGGTACATCAAGCTCTTCGAAAACTCAGGTTCACCTGACGTTAAGATTGATGCATTGAATCGAATAAACAATCTCAGTGCAAAGTATGGGATATCGAGTAAAAAGCTGACCATCGACACCGTCAAACAAAGCCAAGTGTTGCTTGAAAGCTATAAAAATATTGTAGATTCGGGCATTTTTTACGAGCGCATGGATGAGCTTCTGTACCAAACGGGCAAAGCAACCACGTTTACGGGTAATCCGCAGGACGCCATTAAACGACTCAAATTATTGGTCGGTCTATACCCCAATTCCCCCCTCGTCGATGAAAGCATGTTTCGTATTGCAGAGGCGCACTTTGCACTAGGTGAATATGCAAAAGCTGAAGCGCAGTATAAAAAATTATTAGCGTTTGGTGTCAGCAGAGAATTCTATACCAAAGCAAGTTTTAAGCTGGCTTGGGCGGTCTTCCGACAGGATCGCTATGATGAGGCCGATAAGCATGCATTTTCTGTTTTAAGTGATTTTGAAACCTTAGCTGGCGCAACAGATCTATCTAGTTTGGATCTTGAAGACCTCGATTTAGCGGAAGATGTCTTAAGATTGTTAGCGATTCAGTTCTCTAAGCAAGACAGCGAGAAGAGTATTGTTGCGACTCAGGCAGCTCAAAAAACAGAAGCCTATGCCTATTTATTGCACGATGCATTGCTTGGTTTGTATCTAGCTCAGGATAGGTTTGAAGAAGCTGCGAAAGTTGCCTCACATTACGCTAGTGCTTACAGCAATGAATTTGAAGCATACACGATGGCTCTCAATTCAATTAAGTCTTACCAGAAAGGGGAGTTCGATATTCAGGCTTGGAACTCCAAGCAAGACTTCGTGGCAAATTTCGGTATACAAAGCCATTATTGGTCTCTGCTAAATGAGCAACAAAAGTCTACCGTTAGGCCTCATCTGCAACGTTACGGCGAAGAGCTTGCGCATTTGTATTATGTTCGAATGGAGCAAAACCGAGGAAAAGCGGAGCATCGCAATTTTGGCTTACGTAGTGTCGAATACTACATGATGTTGACACAACTCAGCCCACTTAATGATAGCAATGGAGAGTTCATTTTTTTGGCGGCAGAGGCTCTTAGGGATGTTGGCGAGTTCAAGCGAGCCATTGCGCTATATGAGCGAGCAGGCTTTGATGAGCCAGAACATAAGCTTACCCAACGCTCGGCTTACGCAGCGGTGTTAACCTATGATGAGTGGTCGACCGCTAACCAAAAGTTGTCGCCAGCGATGATAGCGGGCAAGCGGGCTAACATTCTTCGCTATGCTGATAGGCTGCCGAGTGATAAAGAAACGCCTGAGCTACTCGCCTTCTTGGCTAACGAATACTTCGAAGAGGATGCGTTTGAAAAGGCGGCAGAAACATCAACTCGAGTGCTACTGTCAGAGTTGGCCGGTGCGGGAACACGATACGCCAGTTTGTTAGTGAGAGCGCATAGCCATTACGCCCTGAACCAATTTTCTCTCGCAGAGAGAGATTACGCAGAAGGGCTAGAAGACCCGTTAACGTCTAAACGCGACCTGAAGGAAGACTTAAGTGAGCGCCTAGCCTTGAGTATCTTTCGACAAGCAGAGCAAGAGAATGAAGCTGCTCGAAGCGCCGAACTTTATCTAAAGCTTGTTGATGTGGCGCCATTAACGAGCTTAGTGCCTCAAGCTCTCTTTAACGCATCGACCAAGCAGTTAGAAGTTGCTCAGTATTCCTCAGCGATTGCCAGCTTGTCGTATTTGCAAGCGGTTTTTCCTAAACACGCGCTTTACAATGATGCGACGGAGACACTGATCTATGCCTATGAGCAAAATGGTGATTGGCTGGAGGCCGCCAATAAACTTTCAAGTTGGTCGCTAGTTAATCAAACGTCGAATCCTGAAGTGGCGGCTAACGCCTTGTTTCAATCCGCGGAGTACTACGAGAAAAGTGGTATGGGCGTGCAGGCGACAGAGTCATATCAGCGCTTTGTTGATGCGTATTCGGACCAGTTTGAGTTGAGTATCGAGGCGCGTGATCGTATCGCGGGGCATTATAAGGCGAATGATGCTGGGCGCTATGAAAAAGCTCTTGCCGACCTTGTGGCATTTGAGGGCCAGAACAAAGCTCGCCGAACAGTGCGCTCCGCTAGCCTTGCGGCAAGTGCCGCATTCACGCTGACGAAGCCTCTTATTGCACGCTTTGAAAAAACAAAGCTGACGGGTTCGTTAAAGAGCGCGCTGAGAAAGAAGAAGGTGCTCCTGGATGACGCGGTAGAGTCAATGCAGGCACTGGCCGACTATGGTATTCAAGAATGGCAGTCGGCAGCGGTTCACGAAACAGCGTCACTATATCGCGTATTGGCGAGGGATTTGCTCAGTTCGGAACGTCCGGCGGGCCTGTCTGAGTTGGAGCTTGAGCAGTACGACATTTTACTTGAAGAGCAAGCTTATCCGTTTGAGGAGAAAGCGCTTGAGGTGTATGCAATTAACCGCGACAAAGTAAGGGACGATATATACGACGAGTGGATAGCAAAAAGCTTTGAGGCGCTCGCTGAGATGAATCCTACTGTTTATAGAAGAACTTTAATGGAGCCAGAATATGCTGCACCTTGGTTTTAGGGTAGTTCTGGTCGGACTTCTGCTGTCGTTGGTTTCGGGGTGCGCCAGTAAAAAGATTACTTCGCCAGCGAAAGAGGTAGCTGTCAGTGCGGTCAACGTTGAACGTCCGGTTCTTTCTGAAAACTTGGCAGCAGATTACCAAGAAGCGTTAAACTTAATGCAACAGGGCCGGTATGCGGCGGCAAAAACAAGTTTTGAACGTTTGTTAAGTATTGAGCCCCGGTTAGCAGGCGCCCACACAAATCTAGGAATAATATTTCAACATAATAATGATAGTGTGTCGGCAATGGCTGAGTTTGAGAGTGCATTGGCGTTGAATCCTCGTAATGCCGATGCCCTGGCCGCATTAGGTAGTATGGCCATTCAAAACGGAGAGTATCGAAAAGCGGAGTCGTTACTGCAGGAAGCGGTGGATATTGACGCGTCGCTCGCGGTGGCGCATTACAATTTAGGGGTATTGTACGAGCTATACCTCCAAAATAAGTCAGACGCGATCGAACATTACGAGCGTTACGTATTGCTGTCACCCGATCGCGACACTAAAACGGTTGCGCGCTGGATAAAACTATTGGAACGATGATGAAAAAAATCATATTACTTAAGTCTGTTCTGGTTTTTCTTGCCTTGTTTGTCGGTAGCGTTATGGCAAAAGATAAAGCGGAAGGTCAATCAGACACCAAAACAAAGACCATGTCAGAAATATCGATAATTGGTAATACTGAGCTGCCCAACATCAGCTTTGACTTGCCATGGAAGCTACCAACGATCGCTAAGCGTGCGGAGGAAAAGCCCATCAATGCTTTAGAGGGAATGTTGGCGCCAATAGAGCCTGAGCGTCACCGGCAACAAGTGTTTTTTAATCAGTATTTAAAGCTGGATATGCCGACATTTTGATGTATCGTCGATGGTTTTATCGCTTGTGAATAAGCGTGAAATAAGAGAGAAATCAAGTCAGCGTCCCAGAGAAGGTGACGGATTGATCTTACTATAACAGTTGCAAGGCATTTGTCGCCGCGCAAAAAGGTTAAGTGTTAGGAGTTAGAAAGAATGTTTGAACCGATAGCTCGTTTTTTCCAAGAAGGCGGTTTTTTTATGTATCCGATCGCTGCGGTATTAGTGCTCGGAATCGCCATAGCAATTGAGCGTTACTGGTATTTGTCAGTTGCTAAATTTTCAAATAGAGAAGCCTTTGATAAAGGGCTTCTCCCTATTTTGGTGAAAAAGGATTATAACTCGGCACTTAAGTTTGCTAACGATTCACGGGCACCTATAGCTGCAATTATTGGCGCAGGCATTAGTCGCTTCAACAATAATAGTGGGCGAGATGAGGTAGAGTACGCGATGGAAGAAGGTTTGATGGAAACGCTCCCTCGGCTTGAGAAACGCACACAGTACCTGGCGACCTTAGCAAATATTTCTACCTTATTGGGCTTGTTAGGAACGATCATCGGCCTGATTGCGGCATTTACCGCGGTTGCCAATGCTGACCCAGCGGAAAAGGCTTCGTTGTTATCCCAAAGTATTTCAGTGGCGATGAACACGACTGCATTTGGGCTGATGTCAGCGATTCCTTTACTGTTGATTCATTCTGTACTGCAAACGAAAACAAATGAAATTGTAGACGGTCTTGAAATGGCCGGCATCAAAGTATTGAACCTGATGTCAGACCAGTAAGTTATTAGTTATTGTACTTTTAAGCGGACGCGATTATGGCTCGACGAAAACATAGACGATTGCAACAAGATGCTGAGCTGGATATTACAGCGTTCATGAATTTGATGATCGTTTTGGTGCCAGTATTGTTGCTGAGTATGGTCTTTGAGCATACTAAAGTGCTCGAGCTTAACTTTCCGAAAAGTTCGCAAGTACTAGATCAGACCGACCTTGACAGTGAGCAGCTTCAATTGATTATCCGAGAGGATGCGTTCGTCGTGGCAACGTCTAAGGCGGGGGCGCTTAAATCAATTCCAAAAGATGCCGGTGGGTATAATTTTGAGGCGCTGTCACTGTTTTTGCGTGATGTTAAAAATCGCGTTCCTGAAAAAAATGAAATTTCAATTCTGCTGGCTCCTGACACCTCTTATCAAACCTTGGTGACTGCGATGGATACCGTTCGTTCTTACGAGACGGTTTTAATTGCGAGTGTCGTAGAGGCAGAGCTGTTTCCCAGTATATCAATAGGCGACGCACCTTCGGTAACATTGGAGAAGTCACAGTAAGTGCTTTCAATCAACGTCATAATATATTTTGTAGTACGGCCAATATGAGACAGCCGATTAAGGTGAATAATGCGGGCGGATAACCAAGACCTGATTCTCCCATGGACAGTGGAGAAGGCTGAGAACCAACGTTTCAGAGTCATACTGATTACGCTGTTTACCTTGGCTATTTTGTTTTCAGCATGGGTCTCTCTTATCAGTCTTCCAGAACCCGATAGGGAAGAGCTTGAGAAGATACCTCCGCAATTGGCTAAAATTCTGGTTGAGAAAAAGAAGGCGTCAATTCCCGTTAAGCCTAAACCGATAGAGCAGCCTTTGCCGGTAGAGCCTGAAGTGGCCAAAAAGACCGAAAAGCCCAAGCCTGAGGTTAAGCCAGAGAAGAAGCCTGCTCCTGTCAGAGTGAAACCTAAACCTAATCAAGCAGCGCTAGTCAAAAAGGCACGCGAGGTCGCCAAGAAAAGTGGTCTGTTAGCGTTACAGAGTGACTTGGCCGACCTGAAAAGTTCCTTGGACACGACCTCACTGGCAAACAAACTTAGTCAGTCTGCCAAAACTAGCAAAGCGGCTTCTGCGCAAACGATCAAAAGAGAAAGCGTGTTGTCTAGAAAAGCAAAAGCAGGCGAGTTAAGTCAGGGTGTTTCCCAAACTGTTGCACTGAACAGTCTCGAATCTGCATCGCTAACCGAAACTGCCGATGAGCGCGCGTTAGGCATAGCGCAAGCTGAGTCAGAGCTTGGAGAGCGTGAACGAAGTGAGGAGAGCATTCGTTTAGGTTTGGAGAAGTTAAAACAATCGCTCTACAAGCTGTATAACCGAGAGTTACGAAAAGATCCGTTTCTTGAAGGGATCGTTTTATTGGAGCTCGTTATAGAGTCCTCAGGTGAAGTATCTTATGTGCGCGTGGTGAACTCTGAGTTAGGGCACAAAGCCTTAGAAGCCAAATTTGTCGGGCGTATAAAGCTTGCAAACTTTGGCCCTGAGAATGTGTCTCGCACCACCCGTCAAGTCCCTATTAATTTCCAGCCTCGCAGTTAGGCTTATCACGGTCAGTGTCCTCTCGTTATGGCTAACAAAAAAAAGAAGTCAGCATCAAACCGTTCAGGAAAAAGAAAAAAGGTCATACGCTCATCGCTTAGCCATGACCAACGGATTTGGGTGAAGTCCGCTATGTCAGCGGCAAACCAAGCCTTGTCCAACAATGAACTTAATCAGGCTGGTGGTCTCCTTGATCAGATTCTTCAAGTAGACCCCTTTAATGTTGAAGCGCTAGAGCAGCTAGCATTGATATTCTCGAAGCTAGGTGAATCGGCGAAAGCTGTCTCGTTGCTAGAGCGCGCGATTGATATTGACTCAAGACGTACGCGTTCAATGTATATGCTCGCTTGTTTGATTGGAGATTCGGAGCGAGAGCTTGAAGCCATCGAGTTGTACAAAAAAGTTATCCAGACCAGCCCAGACCTGATCGAAGCCCATAATAACCTTGGGGTAATTTACAAGAATACAGAACAGTTTGAGCTCGCCATCGATCGCTTTCGTCGCGTGGTCAAAGCGGACCCTAAGTCTGGTTTTGCGCTGAGTAATTTGGGTAATGTACTGAAAGATGCCGGCAAAATGAATAAAGCGGTTGAAATGCTAGCGCGCGCTGTTGCCGCTGAGCCAACCCTGACCTCTGCGTATTCAAATCTTCTCGTTAGTCTAAATTATTTGTCTGAAATGGACGCTAGCAGCACGTTCCAGCGCCACCTCGACTGGTACAAACATTTACCATCGCAGATTAGGCCTGATCGCTTTTCTTTTTCTCGTTCGCCTTCAGAAAAAAAGAAACTCCGCATCGGCTATGTATCTCCAGATCTACATAATCATTCAGTCGGTTACTTTGTTGATAGTATCTTTTCTCATTATGATCGCGACGCATACGAGGTGGTTGCTTACTACAACAACCTAAGAAAAGACCCTATTCAAAGCCGCTTTTCCGAATTAGTTGATGAATGGGTTTGGGTCGAGGGTTTGGGCGATGTTGCGCTTGCAGATCGTATTTACTCAGACCAAATCGACATACTTGTCGATTTGGCAGGCCACACCGCCAATAACCGCTTAGCCGTTTTCTACCAGAAACCAGCGCCTATTCAGGTAACGTGGCTTGGATACCCAAATACAACAGGCTTAAAGCAAATAGATTATCGACTGTCTGATGCTATCGCAGACCCTGTAGGTATAAGTGATGAGTTCCATAGTGAGAAGGTATGGCGGCTAGATAAAGGTTTTCTCTGTTATACCCCGCTTAACTTGGACGCTAGTATTTCAGAGCTACCGGCCCTCGGTGATGGGGGGATCACGTTCGGAAGTTTTAACAACTTAGTCAAAGTAAGCGACGAGGTTGTTTCCGCGTGGGCGGAAATTTTAACTAAGGTTCCAGCAGCGCGGTTGCTAATAAAGTCACGCCAGCTCGGCAATGCGATGACGAGAGAAAGGCTAATCAAGCGTTTTGAACAATGCGGAATTAACGCTGAGCGTTTATCACTTCACGCCATGCTAGCGTCTCGTGAGGAGCATATGAGCCTTTATGGTCAAGTCGATATTGCACTCGATACTTTTCCGTACAATGGCACAACAACGACCTGTGAGGCTATGTGGATGGGCGTTCCGACGTTAACCTTAAACGGAGACCGCCATGCGAGTCGAGTAGGGGCGAGCATCATGAGCAGGGTGGGGCGCGAGGACCTGGTTGCAGATTCTATATCAGACTACATCGCAAGAGCGGTTTCGTTATCAGATGATTTGAATCGCTTGGCAGAGATGCGTGTGAATATGAGAAGCGTAATGAAAGCGTCTTCTCTTTGTCAGCCTTCCGCTTTTTGTCAAACGTTGGAAGGTGCATATCGTTCTATGTGGTCCGAGTATTTGAGCTGATCAAAGGTCCGAACGCTATTGAATGGTTTGCTTACTCCCAGAAGTCAGCTTTTTCATGATGCAAATCTAATGGTTTAATGAGTTGCGCTTCGATTAGATTGTCGTAAGAGCCGACTTGATTTCTACCCGTTTTTTTTATGTGGTAGAGCGCTTTGTCTGCTTTAGATAGCGAATCACTAGGATGTTCTTTGTGCGGCTGAAGCGTTGCTATTCCAATACTAACCGTTACTTTGTCTACTTGTGGGAAGCGTCGGTTCTCGATGGCTTGTCTGCATCTTTCTAGAATCTTTAACGCTTTTAATGAGTCGGTTTCTTTAACGAAAACAACAAACTCCTCGCCGCCATAGCGAAAAAACATATCTTCTTGGCGGAGAACGGAGCGTATCGTTTGGGAGAATAAAACTAGCGTTTCATCGCCAATGGAATGCCCGAACTGATCATTTATTGTTTTGAAATTATCAATATCAAGAATCGCAATTGTGCCGTAGTCTTTACTGTAGAGTGCTAAATTTGGCTCTTTCTCTGAAGAATATGCGAGTTTCGTGATCGTTTGATCGAAGGCCTGACGGTTGAGGATTCGAGTCAAGGGGTCGTAGCTTTTTTCGTGCAAATTTCTAAAAATATCCGCAAATATTTTGAGGAACCCTTGGTATATATCAAGGGTTCCTTCAGTTTGTTTTGGGTAGCTGCTGACGACCATATGGGAGATCGTTTTGTCGTATAGCTCGATAGGTAGAATAAGCTGCGTATTGCCAAGCGAGTTTACCTTGCTAACAACACTTTTTGTTTGGAAGGCTTCCATCACGGAGTCGTGTTGATGAAGATACATAGGCGCTTTGAGTTGCAGCATATCGAGTCCGACGATGCAATGTCGTCCCGACTGGCTCGACCGACTGCCTTGAACTTCGTAAACAACAACTTGCGCGCCGCTGAAGTTGCTAGCGAGCACGTCCCGTAACGCTTCGCTTAGATCTCTCGTATTAGTTTGGCTAGTAATGTGGCCAATCAGTTCGAAGACGGTCTTTAAATCCATGAATTTTCTTCTTTTTTGTGCCTATTCGCTCCAAGGGTTCTTGACGCGATATTAATTCAGTATGGACACAAACAAAAAAAAATCCATGGCTGATGACGGGAAATATTGATTTGGATGAGATTCGCTTTTTTCTATCAATACGGGCGTTATCGATGGCAGAAAATGTGCATCATATTGGCGCAAATAAGCGTGAATAAGTTGTGTGCAGCGCCTATCTAAAAATCGCTGATTAAAGGGTACTTTGACTCGACTGCTAGGGCTTAACTGCTATAGTGAAAGGCTGGGGGATTTCTTTATATGAACACGAAGTATTTAAAACATTTTAATACGCAGCTTAAGCTGTTTCGAGAGCGGCAGCACCTAAGTTGTGCGGACGTCGCTGAGTACTGTCTTGTGGATGTCTCAGTTGCTCAAGCGTGGGAGGCCGATTCGAGCTCTGCGAGATGCTACCCCTCGCTGGATAACCTTCTGGATCTTTGCTTTAAGACGGGCGCTTCTCTTGAAATGTTTATTGATCTGCCGGAAGCGAAAAATAATAACCAACTTGATTTGCCGGGCTTAACAGCGATAGGCGACACAGACTTAAGCGAGACGCTGACCATGTTGGATGAGCAGTTAGAGAAATTGATTCCAGGAAAGGAAGAAATGGAATTGATTCAAAAATTTAGAAAGAGTAATCAGCAAAACAGAGAGCTGATCTTGCAGTTAATTGGTAACTAATTAACTGCAAGATCAGCACCTGGGTCATGCTCGTTATCGAATTACACTGACCTCACTACCCCTTGTAGACATTCTCGTAAACATAATTGGTCGCTTCGACAAAACCGTCAATGCTTCCGCAGTCAAAACGGTTACCTTTGAATTTATACGCCAGAACACAGCCTGATTTGGCTTGAGTTAGTAGGGCGTCAGTAATTTGCACTTCGCCATTTTTCCCTGGAGGTGTGTCTTTTATAATGTCGAAAATGTCGGGCGTTAGGATGTAGCGGCCAATAATTGCGAGGTTGCTTGGAGCGTCTTCCGGAGCTGGCTTTTCGACCATGTCAGTAATACGGTAAAGCCCTTCCTTCATCGACTCTCCTGCAATCACTCCGTATTTATGCGTTTGGTCTGCTGGGACTTCCTGAATTGCGACGATGCTACAGCGGAACTGATTGTACAGTTCGGACATTTGTTTAAGCACGCCATTGCCAGGCTCTTCTCCGACACAAAGGTCATCTGCTAGTAGCACGGCGAAGGGGTTATCGCCGACTAGTGTTCGACCAGATAGAATCGCATGCCCTAAGCCTTTCATTTGATGCTGTCGAGTGAACGAAAATGTGTTGTTTTCAATCAGCGTTCTAATGTCGCCTAATAACTCTTCTTTGCCGCTACCTTGTATTTGGTGTTCCAGTTCGTAACTAATGTCAAAGTGGTCGGCGATTGCTCTCTTTCCTCGTCCCGTGACGAAACCGAAATTATTCATGCCGGCTTCTTGTGCTTCTTCTACGCCGTATTGAACTAGCGGTTTGTTGACTAGTGGAAGCATTTCTTTGGGCATTGCTTTGGTAGCTGGCAAAAAGCGAGTGCCGTATCCAGCGACTGGGAATAAGCAATTCTTTATCATTATCGATTCCTTAAGATAATAGCCGCATAAATGCGGTAACAGATATTAATGTCTATCGCCGAACGTTAGCAGCGCGATCGAAATAAATAAAGCAGCAGAATCCTTTTAAGGGAAATTATTTACCGCTTTGACCTACAAAAATGCGCTTCAGTTTTAGTCGTATGACGGCATATTTGACAGAATAGGCGGGCTCAGACATGTTGGCGCGTTATTTGAATGTGTATTCAGCTATATATTCAGTCAGTGTTTGCGTATACAGTCAGGCGCATGGGTATTGGGGAGTTGCTAATTTTTATAGCGACGTTTCGTTTTCCGCGGCATTTGAAGTAACTATTGAAGTAACTATATTTTGAGCAAAAACCACGAAGACCTAACATTGCTATCGGTAAGATCTGCGTTTGATCACCTCCAATCTACCGTTAATCGCGCACTTCAGCGAATGGAGCGGCAAGAGCAGCTAAATAACGCAGAGCTGTTCAATGAGATTAAGGAGCGCCGAAAACTCGCAAAAGTTCTTTTGCTAGATCAGCGTCTCATTCAATTATACAAGGTGCTGATTAGTAAGCCGTCCTTGAAAATTGAGAAAGGTGAGGGCTTGATCCACGCAGAACTGAGTAGTTCTGTGATCGTGCAGGAAGGTAGTGATACACGTATCGAGTTTAGTATTTCGGATGCTAGCTATACGCTTTTACTATCGGATATGGGGGGCGGTTGTATTTCTTATTACGGAGAGACCTTTAAAAGCTCGCACCTCACGTTAAAGGATGCAAACGACCAGACGGTATTGACGATTCATCTCAACTTAAAATCAGATGAAACTGAAGAGGTGGTGAGCGAGTCTCAAATAACGGCATTCGTTCCTGGCAAGTGGATCTACGACATTATTCATGCTTACGAGACGCTAGAAACTACGCAAAAACTACAAGCGATTTCTCAGGCCTACAGCCCAGAAAAAATCGAACAGTTAAAGCAAAAATTCGGTATCTAACGGCTTGCTGAAATAGCCCATCAATTGGTTTTTCTTAAGTATAAAAAACGCCGATAAGACAGAGTCTTATCGGCGTTTTTGTTTCTTCGTCGTTAGTCGCTAAGCGCTTAACCGCACTTGCTGTCGCCGCAGTTTAAACAGGTTTGGCAGCCATCCATGACGATGACAGCCTTGGTGCTGCACTTCTTACACAGCGTAGCGTTGTCGGGAAACGGGTTAGACTCTTTCGCTTCCTCGTCTTGCTTGCCTGCCGGGTTGTGTGCTGCTTCAAACTCTGCTTTTTTCTCAGCGAGTATCTTCTTGGTGCTTTCACTCATTTCATCATGTTCGATAAGCCCAATGACTTTCATGTGCTTTTCGATAACGGCACCAATCTCTGCTACCAAAGACGGCATGAACACGCCACCCTTCTTGTAATAACCGCCGTTTGGATCATAGACAGACGATAGCTCTTCGACCAAAAAGGTAATGTCGCCACCCTTGCGGAACACTGCGGAGATAACCCGAGTCAGCGCGATAACCCATTGAAAATGCTCCATCGACTTCGAGTTGATGAACACTTCGTACGGACGTCTTACTTCGTGGTCCGTGTCCGGATTCAGAATAATGTCGTTGATCGTAATATAAAGTGAATGCTCAGAAACAGGCGTTTTCACTTTGTACGTTGAACCTAGTAAGAAGTCCGGACGCTCAATAAACTCGTTCATTTCTTGAGGTTTTGGTGCCGGTGCTTCGACTACTTCCATCTCGGGTGAAGCATTTTTAAGTACCTGATACCCGACGATTTTCTTTTCTATTTTAACAGCCATGATTATTACCTTCTAATGCTCGGGATCAATATTTTCCGTAAGTGCCTTCTTTTAGGGCATCGAATAGATTCGCAGCGGAATGTGTTTCACCGTCGTATTCTATTTCTTCATTGCCCTTCACTTTAACCTTAGAACCGTCATCTAATGTAAATTCATACATTGTACTTTCAAGGTCAGACTCTTTTACCAGCACGCCCTGGAATGCTTCAGGATTGAAGCGGAAGGTCGTACAACCTTTCAGTCCTTTGTCATAGGCGTACATGTATATGTCTTTGAATTCTTCATAAGGGAATTCGGTAGGCACGTTAGCTGTTTTTGATATAGAAGAATCCACCCAAATTTGCGCTGCTGCTTGTATATCGACATGCTGTTTCGGTGTTACTTCGTCAGCCGATACAAAGTACTCAGGCAATTTGGTATCAGCGTCCTCAGAAAAGGGCATCGCATTCGGGTTAACGTAGTGGCGATACGCCAGCAGTTCATATGAATAAACATCTACTTTTTCTTTGGTCTTTTTGCCTTCCCGAATAACGTTGCGCGCATAGTGGTGTGCGAAACTTGGCTCAATGCCGTTGCTTGCATTATTTGCTAACGATAGGGAAATCGTTCCCGTTGGAGCAATTGACGTGTGATGCGTAAACCGCGCACCTTTTTCTGCCAAGGCTTCTACTAACTCAGGCTCATACTCCGCTACTTTCTGCATGTAGCGGCTGTATTTTGCATGTAGCACCTTGCCTTTTATCTCGTCGCCAGCCTGATACCCTTCTGCTCGCATTTCTGGACGTTGCAGAAGCATCTCTTCAGAAACAGTAAAGACCTCTTCCATAATCGCTGCAGAACCTTTCTCTTCACTAAGGGCGAGTGCCTGACGCCAGCCTTCGACGGCCATCTCACGATTAACTTTTTCAGTGAATTCGATGGATTCAGGCGAGCCATAAGGCATCTTCATCATGGTTAGGGTTGAGCCTAAACCTAATATGCCCATGCCATGACGACGTTTAGAATGAATCTCATTGCGTTGGCCAATCAACGGCAGACCGTTGATCTCGACAACGTTATCAAGCATTCGTGTAAAAATACCCACTGCTTTACGGTACTTTTCGAAATCAAAAGACGCTTTATCACTAAACGGTTTGTTTACGAATTTGGTTAGATTAACTGAACCGAGTAAGCAGCTGCCATAAGGAGGCAAGGGCTGTTCTCCGCACGGGTTAGTTGCGCGAATGTTTTCACAGAACCAGTTGTTGTTCATTTCGTTAACCTTGTCGATCAGGATGAACCCTGGCTCAGCAAAGTCGTAGGTAGATGTCATGATGCTATCCCATATGAACTTCGCTTTAACGCGTTCATAGATGCGACAGGCAACACGACCTTGTTCATTTGTCACATAACCATTCTTGACCGGAAAATTACGGAATACATATTGTTCCGTATCTTCTAGATCCAAGTTTTCTTCTTCAACTTCTTCTGCCGTCACAGGGAACGATAACAACCAGTCTTCGTCGTGCTTAACGGCTTCGATAAAGTCTTCTGTAATTAATAGCGAGAGATTGAATTGGCGGAGACGTCCGTCTTCACGCTTAGCGCGAATAAAATCAAGAACATCTGGGTGGTGCACATCAAACGTCGCCATTTGAGCCCCACGACGACCGCCAGCAGAGGAAACCGTAAAGCACATCTTGTCAAAGATATCCATGAACGAAAGAGGTCCAGATGTGGTGGCGCCTGCGCCAGCAACGTACGCTCCTTTCGGTCGCAATGTAGAGAACTCATAACCAATACCACAGCCCGCTTTAAGCGTTAAACCTGCTTCGTGGTTTTTTAGCAGAATGTCATCCATCGAGTCATAAACCGTACCAGACACCGTGCAGTTAATCGTAGACGTCGCCGGTTTATGTTCGCCTGCACCCGCATTTGAGATGATTCGCCCTGCTGGGATGACGCCATGAGCCAGAGCCCATTTGAAGTCTTCATATACTTCTGAGCGTTTTGCATCGCTCTCTACTGACGAAAGTGCTTGCGCTACCCGCTCATACGTATCGTCGATGTTCGCATCTACCGCGTCACCGCTTTTTGTTCTCAACTGATATTTGGTGCTCCATATATCAAGAGACGTATCTTGCATTTTTAGGGGGGATATAAGCGGTTCTACTTTTGCGTTCATCAGCAACCTCGAATGAGTAAATTACACAGCAGCAGAGCAAGATGAGGTGCACCCGCGGCTATTTTATTGTTTGCGTTATAGGCCTGCTCAGAGCGAGATCTGAAATGCGCAGATACTATATCTAGTGTTGAAGAAAAGACTGGAAACCACGTAAATCGGGCTAAAGATGGACTTAAAAACAACGCTGCTAGGGCCGGTTAGGGCCGTTCAAAGCCTAGAAAACAGGCTGAGCCTACGCTTAAGTCTTACTTTTTATTGTCAGTTATTTCGCAACATTATACTTTCTGGCCTGAATGCTTTGAATGATTCAAACACCATATATAGCGCCAGTGGGAAAAATTATAACACTATATTGTGTTGTGTGAAGTTAGTTTGCATATTTTTTTTGTATGTTTCGGTACGCAGCTTTTCTTTATTTGGTCAAGTTATTTGGACATAACTTTTTCGTAAAGTAAAAAACTAACTTGAGGTCAGGCTCAACATTGATAGGGGACACTAACATGTTCTGCGCAACACACATGATGTAGTGCATCGATGACCGTAGAATCTAATTATGCACTCGTGCGCAAAGCACATTATAATGCGCCACTTTATAAAACACGGCACTGGATTTACGTTCCAGCTAGCAGAGGAAGTATTGATTATGAGCACCCAACCAAGTCCAAAAATAAGCGTATGTGCGATGTATCGCTTTGTTGATCTACCGAACTACGAGTCATTAAAGCAGCCCTTGTTAGATACGATGTTAGCGAACGACGTGCGCGGCACTTTGTTACTCGCCGCTGAAGGTATTAACGGCACAGTTTCTGGCACTCAAACGGCGATTGACTCACTCTTAGACTGGATACGTCAGGATGAGCGTTTAAAGGATATTGATTACAAGCTTTCGTTTGATGATGAGCAGCCGTTCTATCGTACTAAGGTTAAACTTAAAAAAGAGATCGTCACGATGGGCGTTGAGGGCGTCGACCCCAAGCGTGTTGTCGGGACGTATGTTAAGCCGAAGGATTGGAATGCCTTGATCTCGGACCCCAATGTTGTGCTGGTGGATACTCGGAACGACTACGAAGTAGAGATAGGCACATTTCAGGGCGCTTTGAATCCGAACACCACCACCTTTAGAGAGTTTCCGGACTACGTTAAAAAAGAGTTGGATGCGGATAAACATAAAAAAGTAGCGATGTTCTGTACTGGCGGTATTCGTTGTGAAAAATCAACCGCCTATTTAAAAGAACAGGGCTTTGATGAGGTTTACCACCTGGAAGGTGGAATACTTAAATACCTTGAAGAAGTCGAGGAGAAAGACTCGATGTGGGAGGGTGACTGTTTCGTTTTCGATAATCGAGTTGCCGTCAAACATAATCTTGAAAAGAGTGATTATGAGCAATGCCATGCGTGTCGAATGCCGATTACAGAAGCCGAGATGGCAAGTGAACATTACAAGCGCGGCGTAAGCTGCCCAAAATGTATAGGCAAACATACAGACAACCAATTGCAACGATTTGAAGAGCGCGAGCGGCAGATGCAATTGGCTCGCTCGCGGGGCCAAGACCATATCGGTTCAGATATGAATGAAATAATCAGTCAAAACAAAGCCAAGAAAGAGGCGCTTAAAAAGGCACAGCGGCAGGGACCGTCAAAAAGCTAAATGAGCGAATGGTGAACGGGCGTCTTGCGCTTTCTAGTGCGAGATGCCCGGTAGAATTAATCTTCTAGTACAGTTTTTTCTTTATCGCAGCGCTGGCAGCGGAATAGGGTGACGAGTTTCCCCTGCTTCACATCGAATTTGTTATTCGTGACAACTTTCCATTTGTGAAAGTCGTTCTTACACAAAGTTTTACCTTTGTGCTTCTCTTTTAAGGTCTTTTTTTTGAAAGGGACAACCGTTCCCATTGTGGAAATCCGTTAAACTGTTGAAAGTGTCAGTTTATCAAGGCGGTGCTATGATGTGCCAGCTTGAATCTTCTAATGCTTGATTCCTTTAGTACTTGATTCTTTTAATAACAACCGAGTTCGCTGATCAACGATGTTGCCTAAAGATTACCGAAAGCGCTACGCACTGATTTTCCTGATCAGTTTTGCAGTGCATCTCTCCGTTTTAGTCGCCTTGCTGTATCAGCCTGCTGAAGAGAAGACTGATAGCGAAACTAAATCAGTAACGGTTAACCTAAAGCCAACTGAAGACATCCAGAAAGTGGCGTCGCAAAAACAAGACAAACAAAAGAAAGAGAAGGAGCAGGAAAAGCCAGAACCTAAGAAGGCTGAACCTAAGAAGGCAGAAGCTAAGAAGGCAGAAGCTAAGAAGGCAGAAGCTAAGAAGGCAACAAAAGAAAGACCGAAGGCCGGGGGGGCGGCGCGACAAGAGAACAAAAGTACCACGTTGCCGCCTAAACCCAAGCCGGCACGAAAGCCAGTACAGAAACCAGCGGTTGACCCTTCGCTCGATAAAAACAGCCTCGCTTACTGGCTAGAAAAGTCCGGCAGCCTTACTGCTTTGAGGAACAAAGAGTTACGAGCGACCATTATCGCAACATCAGGAGAAAGTCGTAAGTTTGCCAATCGTGATGTAACCGCGAAACGCCTCACAGAAGAGGCTTCTCCTCAAACGCGGGCCAAGCACAATCGTTTTTATGCTGCTCAATATGCGCTAATAGAAAGGTATTTTATTCCGCCAGCTGCTGATGGAGGAAAGTATGATGGTTATATTCGTTTTCTTATTGATGATGAAGGATATGTTACGGCGATTAATTTGAAGAAACCTTCTGGGAGTGCCGCTCTGGATGATGCATTTTTGAAAGCTATTCAACAGGTAAAACGTTTTCCGTTGCCGCAGGACCCAGAGGTACGTAAATTGTTTATTGTGGCTCCCAAGCGGCTATTTTTTAACGAAACAGACATGCGTTGAGCGATTGGTGGTCTTAGACACGACGTGCTTACTGTTCAGACGGCTTTAATCGGCTTATGATTAGCTCTTGTTAGGCACATAAAGCCTAGGTTAAGGCAGTCAAGGACGAGTAAAGCGGTGGCTGGTGTAAAGCGTGAACAGCAAGCAGTATCAAAAGCGTTATCTACTTCTCTTGCTCGTGAGTTTATTGATTCACGTGGGCGCCTACGTCTCGTACCTTTTAAGCTTAGATCAAGTTGAACGAGCTGTAACCGAGCAAAGAACTGTGACAGTTAGTTTGCAGCCTCCTGAAGATAAACCGCCTCGCCAAGTAGCCGAAGAAGCGCCTGTTGAAGAGGTGTCAGACTCAAAAAAACCTGAAGAAGTAAAAGAGGAGCACGCACCAGTCAGTAACGGTGAGACATTTGCCTCCGACAATCAAACAGATAAAACCGAGACAGAGGTTGTCGCCGGCCTTGGCGAATCGGCACCATCTAAACCAGCTGAAGTTTTGCCAGAAAGTAGTGATGTCATTAGCGAAGAGGTAAGTGATATCTCTACTGATGACAGTTCCCCTGAGCCCCCTGAAACCGAGAGCTTGGCAGAGAAAGAGCAAGCAACTGGCTCTCCACTCGATCCATTGGTCGAACCTAGTTTACCTAGTGAAAACAGAGCGATTGTTAGCTCAAATTCTACTCTTGCGGATAAGAGCTATCCGAAGCCGATTGCAGAAGTGTCTGATACTCCCTTTACTGATGTGGGAACGGGCATTCCTGAATCACAAGCGATCAATGAAATCGCTAAACTAATGGAATCACCCGTTGGCGACTCGGCTGATGAAACATCAAAAGATACTGTTAAAAACACGACGGCCAAGCAAAACCTAGAAATACCTTCTAGCTTCCTAGATCGCTACGGGAGCTTAAAGCTGCTCGGGGAGAGCGACCTCCGAGATAGTGTCGTGATTCAGCCCTTCAGCGAACAACGAAGTAACGAACTAACGTTGGCCAATAAATATCTAGACCGCATGAATCGACAAGTGCTAGCGCACTGGGTCAACCCTTATCAGGGCGGCCGGCTTTACGCAGGCATTATTAGAGTTAAGATTAGCCTTAACGGGTATCTCGAAGACGTGCGGGTATATCGTTCAAGTGGATTGCCGTACTTGGATGAATCCGTAATTAAAGCAATAAAAACCGTTAAACGCTTTGAAGTTCCTGACGATGAAATTATAGTGGCGCGCTATTACAGCCGAATGAGTTTTCACTATACCTCTATTAAGGGAGAAACTGAGCTCATGCCGTTTCAAAAAGAAATCGCCAACAAAGAAGATAGTTAATGCAACCAAGCTCCCAATTAGTAAAGCGTAACGAAGATCAGTTCGAATCTATATCCGAGCTGCTAGTGTTAAACCCGCCAAAAGACGATGTTCAAGACGGCTTGTCTCCTACCAAAGTGGTGACTGTGGATTACCGTGTGTTCCAAAGTCTCGAAGCTGCGCTTCCAGACTCGATCACATTTGGTTTGCAGCCGCTAGACAGGGGTAAGTTTGATGCAGCCTTGGTATTCGTCCCCAAAGCGAAGGGTGAACTGAATATACTGTTGTCTTATGCCTGTTCCGGTTTAAAACCTGGCGGCAAGTTGTTTTTGGTTGGCGCGAAGAAAGAGGGTGTTGCCAGTGCAGCGAAACAGCTCACCAACTGGAGTGATAATGTTTACAAAGTAGATTCCGCAAAACATTGCCAGTTGTGGAAGGCAGAAGTGGCCGAGACCGCGAAACCATTTGAGTTAGCGCAGTTTATGAGCACTTTTAAATTTTCAGTTAATGGTGAGCCGCGAGAACTTGCGACCATTCCTGGTGTCTTTAGTTACGAGCGCCTTGATATAGGCACTGAGCTTTTATTGGCCCAGATCTCTGCTCATGCAGACAAAATGTTGAAAGGCCGTGTCTTAGACTTTGGCTGTGGCTCTGGTCCGATTGGCATTATGGCGAAAATTCTTAAGCCTGAGATTGAACTTGAGATGGTGGATATCAATTGGCTAGCGCTCGAATGCACAAAGCGCAGCTGCGAGCTAAATCAGGTTACGGCGTCGATCTACCCGAGTGATGGCTGGGCGGCAGTAGAGGGGCGCGTTAACGCGGTATTGTCTAACCCTCCTTTTCACGAGGGCGTCGCTTACGACTACCAGACTAGCGAGCGCTTTATTCAGCAAGCTAAAGACAAGATGAACAAATATGCGGTACTGATGATTGTAGCGAATGGCTTTCTTAAATATGCGACGGTTATCGAGCACCATTTTGGGCGCTGCGATGTGTTAGCCGAAACCACAAAGTTTAGAGTCTATAAGACGTACCGATAGGTGCTTTTGCTTTGACGTTTGTACGGATCAACTGGGGGACAAGTGATGTCTTATTTTCGACGAAAAGAAATTGAAATGCCTTCCCAAGAAAGCGCTATTGCGGGGCGCGATGAAGCTATCGAGGTTCCTGGTGCACATTTTGTGAGTGGCGCCCCATTAAAGGGCCCGTTTCCCGAACATGTGAAGCAAGTTGTCTTTGGTTTGGGTTGTTTTTGGGGCGCCGAGCGGAAGTTTTGGGAGCTTGAGGGCGTTTATACCACGGCGGTGGGCTATGCCGCAGGCATCACAAAGAATCCCAATTACGATGAGGTTTGTTCTGGCATGACGGGCCACAATGAAGTGGTGCTGGTGGTTTTCGACCCGAATGTTGTTTCGTTTGGCCGTTTGCTTCAGGTTTTCTGGGAATCTCATAACCCAACTCAAGGAATGCGGCAGGGCAATGATACCGGGACCCAATATCGATCAGGGATATACTGGAAAGATGAAAGCCAAAAGGTTGAGGCGGAAAAAAGTCTGACCTGTTATCAAGCTTCTTTAAAGGCGAAGGGATTACCTAGTATTACAACAGAGGTTTTACCTGTAGGAGAGTTTTATTACGCGGAGTCTTATCATCAGCAATATCTTGCGAAGAACCCGAATGGCTACTGCGGTCTCGGTGGCACTGGCGTTTGTTATTCCCCCAGTTAAGCACTTTCTTTAATGCAAAAAAAAGCCCTTGGAGTCCAAGGGCAAAGTCCACTCTAGCTATACGCTAGCGATAAAAACCTGAAAAAACCGAGATAGCTGTTTTGTATCTCGTTTTCGATGTGTCCATCATAAAACTAGATTCTAGAGTATTCATACTAATAATGAGCAATGCCTCAATATTTTCCATGCGTCGTCGTTTTCATTGGATTTGATGGAGTATTTAAAGATCCAGTGTGGCTTCTCTTTGTACCGGTGCATCTAAATGGGGCGCGCACCATGTGAATGCACGCAAAGGTGCGCTAAAAAAGAGCGCTATTGCAAATAAATATCACATTTTATGCGTAAGTCACTGTAATTAAATGATAAATAAAACTGGCCTTGGTTTTGCTATTCCCTTACTGACGATTTCCAGACCACACCAGTGGAGGTCTCATTAGTGATTATTCTTACAGGGGAAGAAAAATATGAATAAGTTTAAAACTAAGTTTGCAGGTATCGCTGCAGCAAGTTTGTTGTCGGTTGGCGCATCAATGTCAATGGCAGCAGATACGATTAAAGTTGGCGTGTTGCATTCACTATCGGGCACCATGGCAATTTCTGAGACAACGTTGAAAGACACCATGCTCATGTTAATTGACGAGCAGAACAAAAAAGGTGGATTACTGGGTAAGCAGCTTGAGGCAGTGGTTGTCGACCCTGCATCAAATTGGCCACTTTTCGCTGAGAAAGCACGTGAGTTAATTGAAAAAGAAAAAGTATCTTCTGTATTTGGTTGTTGGACGTCGGTTTCGCGTAAGTCTGTATTACCTGTGTTTGAAGAGCTAAATAGCCTTCTTTTCTACCCTGTCCAATACGAAGGCGAAGAGTCGTCGAAAAACGTTTTTTACACCGGCGCAGCGCCCAATACGCAAGCGATTCCAGCGGTTGACTACTTGATGGACGAAATCGGTGCAAAACGTTGGGTTCTAGCGGGAACAGACTACGTTTACCCACGAACTACCAACAAAATTTTGGAAGCCTATTTGATTGCTAAAGGCGTTGCCAAAGAAGATATCATGATCAACTACACGCCATTCGGTCATTCTGACTGGCAGAGTATTGTGTCAGATATTAAAAAGTTCGGTTCAGCTGGTAAGAAAACAGCGGTTGTTTCGACCATTAATGGTGATGCCAACGTTCCTTTCTACAAAGAGTTAGGAAACCAAGGTATTTCTGCTGAGAACATTCCGGTTGTTGCGTTCTCTGTTGGTGAAGAAGAGCTAGCAGGTTTGGATACAGGTCCATTGGTTGGTCACTTGGCCGCTTGGAACTACTTCATGAGTGTTGAAGACGAAGCTAACGATGAGTTTATCGAAGCATGGCAGGCCTTTATTAAAGATGAAGACCGTGTAACGAACGACCCAATGGAAGCGACTTATATTGGCTTTAACATGTGGATTAAAGCAGTGGAAGCAGCGGGTACTACAGACCCAACAGCGGTTCAGGAAGCATTGATCGGTGTTGCGGTACCAAACTTAACTGGCGGCTTGTCTACAATGATGCCTAACCATCACATTACTAAACCGGTCCTGATTGGCGAGATTCAAGACGATGGACAGTTTGAAATTGTTTCTCAAACGGCTGGCCTAGTTCCTGGTGATGCTTGGTCAGACTTCCTTCCTGGTTCAAAAGACGTTATCTCTGATTGGAGAGCGCCTTTATCGTGTGGTAACTACAACGTTAAGACTGGCAAATGTTCTGGTCAAAACTACGAGTAAGACCTACATAAGCAAGTAAAGAATTCCGCCGAGAGCCAAAAGCTCGGCGGAATTAACGAGTACCAATAAAAATAATCTATAAAAAAATCTTACCAACTCTCTGACGCGACATTTTTTTGGGAATACTAATTCAATGACTCATTACCTAAGTAAAGTCATGCTCTTTGCTTGCCTGCTGTTTTCTCAGTTATTTACGCAGGCTGCCTGGGCAAATTCCGCCGACGATTATTCGTCTGGTTTGGAACAAATCAACTCTTCAAAATTAAAGCAGGTAGCACTAGGTGTTGACCTGCTAATTCGTTCTGGCCATCCAGAAGCGGAATATTTGTTAAACGCAATGCTCGAAAGCAAACTATATCGGCATAAAAAGCAGAACCGCCTAGTGATGCTGCTCGGTAAAGACGGTAGCAAATTCACTATTGCAGACCTTAACGACTCGTCAAATCAAGAGACTCTGTCAAAACGCAAAGTTAAGCGTATCCCTTTAAACAATACGCTACGAGGCAAAATTAAAGTCTATCTAGCGGGTAAGTCGCTTAATAGTGAGTCAGGCGATGTCCGTAAAGCTGCTGCACAAAAACTGCTAGAAGATCTTGGTGATGACGAACTCGCATTATTCAAAACGCGTTTAAATCTTGAAACGAATCCTGACGTTATCTATATCCTTGAGTCGGGAATTGCGCTGGATAAACTGGCTAATGGTGAAGCCTATGAAAAAGACCAAGCGATTAAGTTTTTAAGTGACAGCCTTCAGCCGGCAGTGAGAAATGCACTCACCACTATTATAGAAAGCGGTAGCGATGAGCTAAAACCGGCGGCGAAGAAAGCGCTTGCGAAGATTGAGGACAAAGTAGAGTTCTATGGGTTTCTAGAAAAATTGTTTTTTGGGCTTAGTCTAGGGTCCGTTTTGGTGCTTGCAGCAATAGGGCTAGCCATCACCTTTGGGGTGATGGGGTGTATTAATATGGCTCACGGCGAGCTAATTATGATTGGCGCCTATACCACCTATGTCATTCAATTGTTGATGCCAAATTCAATAGGGATGTCCTTAATTGTTTCAGTACCAGCTGCATTTTTGGTTTCGGGTCTCGTGGGCATTGCGATTGAGCGCGGCATTATTCAATTCCTTAAAGGTCGTCCGCTTGAAACGCTACTCGCCACCTTCGGTGTGAGTTTAGTATTACAGCAGTTGGTTCGATCTATTTTCTCACCATTGAACCGAAGTGTGGAAACGCCTGAGTGGATGAGTGGTGCTTTGGAGATCAACCCGATCTTTGCCATCACCTATAACCGCTTATACATCATCTTTTTCTGTCTCGCTGTATTCGCGTTGTTGTTTTTCGTGCTACGCAAAACAGTGCTTGGTTTGCAAGTACGAGCCGTCTCGCAGAATCGTAATATGGCGCGTGCGATGGGTGTTAAGTCTGAGTGGGTTGATGCGCTGACCTTTGGCTTAGGTTCGGGCGTTGCTGGTGTCGCAGGCGTTGCGCTCAGTCAGCTAACGAACGTCGGGCCAAATCTGGGGCAGTCATACATTATTGACTCGTTTATGGTGGTCGTTTTCGGTGGAGTCGGAAACTTGTGGGGCACATTGGTTGCTGGTATGTCCTTGGGTGTCGCTAATAAGATGCTTGAGCCGATGTCAGGCGCGGTACTCGCGAAGATCATCGTTCTCATCTTTATCATCCTGTTTATACAAAAGAAACCTCGCGGGCTGTTTCCGCAAAAAGGTCGGGCGGCGGAGGATTAATCATGACGACAACCTCAATGAATAAAGTACTTGATAAGCAAACAAAAATCTTTCTATCTGTGCTCGCAAGCATCGCGGTGCTGGTTATTGCCAGTAATCTATTGATCTCACCAGATAGTGCGTTCCATATCCCAACCTATACCGTGACGCTGCTAGGTAAGTATTTATGTTACGCCTTGCTTGCCGTCGCAATTGATTTGATCTGGGGCTATATGGGAATTTTGAGTCTTGGTCATGGGGCGTTTTTTGCCTTGGGCGGATATGCAATGGGCATGTACTTGATGCGCCAGATTGGTGACCGCGGAGTCTATGGAGATCCTCTTCTTCCGGACTTTATGGTATTTCTCAACTGGTCAGAGCTGCCTTGGTTTTGGCAGGGCTTTGATATGTTTTGGTTCGCTGCTGTGATGGTGGTGTTGGTGCCAGGGGTTTTGGCTTACGTGTTCGGTTGGCTAACGTTTCGCTCACGTGTAACGGGTGTTTACCTTTCGATTATCACTCAGGCACTGACGTATGCCTTGATGTTAGCGTTTTACCGTAACGAAATGGGCTTCGGGGGCAACAACGGCCTAACCGACTTCAAAGAGCTGTTAGGCTTTGACTTACAAGCAAACAGTACTCGTATTGGATTGTTTGCTGCGTCTGCGATTGCGCTGGGACTTGGCTACATAGCCTGTCGATTTATCGTGGCCTCTAAACTGGGGCGCGTAGCGATGGCGGTGCGAGATGCCGAGTCGCGAACACGCTTTATCGGCTATAAGGTCGAGAACGTCAAACTTTGGGTGTTTACGTTTTCGGCCGCATTGGCGGGTATCGCCGGTGCGCTCTATGTGCCGCAGGTTGGTATCATCAACCCAAATGAATTCTCGCCATTGAACTCTATTGAGATGGTTGTATGGGTAGCATTAGGCGGCCGCGCAACACTTTATGGTGCCGTGGTGGGGGCGATTATTGTTAACTATGCGAAAACCTACTTCACCGGAGCGTTGCCGGAAGTTTGGTTATTTGCGCTAGGCGGCTTGTTTATCGTCACGACAATATTCTTGCCAAAGGGTGTTGTGGGTCTTCTGAAAAAGAAGGAGGCTAAATCATGAGTAATATCGTTAGTAATTATATTGAGGCGATTAGAGACAAAGATCGTGTATTTGATTTGGTTGCGCCTGCGGTGAGTCCAAAGTTGGATGTACGTAAAGGCTGTATTCTTTACATGGAAGATGTCAGCGTTAGTTTCGATGGCTTCAAAGCAATTAATGACCTTAATTTGTACGTTAACGAAGGAGAGTTACGCTGCATTATTGGTCCGAATGGTGCCGGCAAAACGACCATGATGGACATTATTACTGGCAAGACCGTGCCAGATAAAGGCAGTGTGTATTTCGGCCAAACGATCAATCTACTTGACATGGACGAGCCTGAAATAGCCCGAGCGGGCATCGGTAGAAAGTTTCAAAAACCAACTGTTTTTGAAGAGCAAAGCGTCTTTTCCAATCTGGAGTTAGCAATGGCATGCAACAAGAATGTTATGCCAACGCTATTTGCAAAGCTCAGCGGTGAAGAGTTGAGCCATATTGAAGAAACGCTTGAGCTTATCGGCCTTAAAGATCAGAGGATGTTGAACGCGGGCGCGTTATCTCATGGCCAGAAGCAATGGTTGGAGATTGGCATGTTGATTATGCAACGTCCAAAGCTCTTGCTCGTTGATGAACCAGTGGCGGGAATGACACATCAAGAAATGGACAGAACCGCAGAGCTGCTGATATCGCTTGAAGGCCGGCACTCTGTCGTTGTTGTTGAACACGATATGGATTTCGTTCGCTCTATAGCACGAACGGTGACGGTACTGCATCAGGGTAGTGTGTTGGCCGAGGGAACGATGGATGAAGTGCAAAATAATGCGCGCGTTAAAGAAGTCTACTTGGGAGAGTAAAGTGCAGAAATCTAAAACGACTGTATACGGCACTAACTCGCTGTCGATGATTATCGACGCCCAAATAATGTTTCTGGAGAACACGCATGCTTAGCATCAAATCACTAAACCAATACTACGGTGAGAGTCATACACTTTGGGATCTAGATATCGAGATTGAGCAGGGTAAATGTACCTGCTTAATGGGCCGTAACGGTGTTGGTAAAACTACGCTACTTGGATGCGTGATGGGCTTAATTAAGCCCGCATCGGGTTCGATTATGTTTAAGGGGCAGAACCTTCTTGATGTCAGCGCTGAAAAGCGTGCGCCGCTTGGCGTCGGGTATGTCCCCCAAGGGCGCCAGATATTTCCAATGCTAACCGTTGAAGAGAACCTTCAGATCGGTTTGCCGATCCGCAAAGACAAAAGCAAACAGATTCCTGAGATGGTCTATGAAATGTTTCCTGTCTTGAAAGAAATGAAACACCGACGCGGTGGTGATTTGTCAGGAGGACAGCAACAACAACTAGCGATCGGACGAGCGCTGGTGATCGAGCCGGATTTGCTAATTTTGGATGAGCCAACAGAAGGGATTCAGCCGAATATTGTTGCTGAGATCGGAGATATCATACGCAAACTCAATAAAGAAATTGGCCTCACTGTTTTGCTGGTCGAGCAAAAGCTTCCATTTGTGCGTCGTACGTCTGACCAGTTCGTGATTATGGATAGAGGTAAGGCGGTCGCGAAGGGGGATTTAAGCGAATTAAGTGAAGAATTGGTTCAGGAATACCTCACGGTTTAGCGAGTATTTTGATAACCTTATTGCGACGCCCTTACTTAGAAGGTAGACGTCTAAACCGTTTTCCGGTGTGTGGCGTCGCAGTCAAAAAACTAATTTATGCTGAATTCGATATCTAATGAATATGAATACTCCTGAAACGGTGTTGGCGAGCGCGTGTGATAAAGGCTATGGGCCTGCGCGTCGCTGGGAAGCAAATATTGAGCTTGGTTTTTCAGCCAGACCGGATAAAACCGTCATGTCATCAATGCGCTTCAAAGGCCCAATGAGAGTGCAGCGGCCTTTCTATCCGGAGGGCGGTCCCTGTCATGTCTACTTGCTCCACCCCCCAGGCGGAATGGTAAGTGGCGACAAGCTCTCTATTGACGTCAAGGTCGAAAAAGGCGCTCATGCGCTATTAACGACGCCGTCCGCAGGAAAGGTTTACAGAGCGGATAGCTCTCAGGTTAGTCAAAGCCAGTCGGTTGTTATCGATGTTGCTGAGGGCGCAACCTGTGAATGGTTGCCGCAAGAAAATATTTTGTTTGATGGTGCAAACGCTCGACTTAATACGACAATTTCGCTGACGGCGGATAGCTCATTTGTTGGCTGGGATATGGTTTCGTTCGGCAGACAGGCGGGCAATTTGCCTTTTAAGCAAGGGGCGCTCAGTCAAAGATTTAGCGTTGTCGTTGACGGCAGGCCCTGCCTGGTCGAAAACTTTAAGCTAGATCCTGAGTTAGCGCTGCTATCGAGCCCGGTTGGATTGAGCGGCTACACAAATGTAGGCAATCTATATTTCGTTGGTGCAGGGCTGGAGAAAAAGCTAGATACGCTTCGCGATCTTATACCCGAAGTTAGTGATTCGCTATTTATCGCAGCCACGCATAAACCCAATGTTTTAGTTGTTCGGGCGTTTAGTCATAGCGCTGAGCTGCTACGAAATACCTTTTATCATATTTGGGGCGCCATGCGAGAGCCTGTGCTATCGCTATCGCCGAGTTTTCCAAGAATCTGGTCTACCTAATAAGGATCCTACTATGGAACTGAGTCCCAGAGAAAAAGACAAATTACTAATTTTTACTGCGGCCTTGCTCGCCGAACGACGGCTCGCTAGAGGCGTAAAACTCAATTACCCAGAGTCGATCGCACTTATCTCGGCGGCTATTATGGAAGGTGCTCGTGACGGCAAGAGCGTCGCGGATCTGATGAGCGAAGGGCGGACAATTTTGACGAAAGACGACGTAATGGAAGGCATTGCTGAGATGGTTCATGAGGTCCAAGTCGAAGCCACCTTTCCCGATGGAACAAAGCTCGTGACGGTTCACGACCCTATCGTATAACAACCGAGAACAGAGGTTTGCTATGAAACCAGGTGAATATCAAATAAAGGCCGGCGAAATTGAACTGAATGTTGGACGCCCGACCGTATCCATTGAAGTGTCCAACAGCGGTGATCGTCCGATACAGGTGGGTTCCCATTATCATTTTTATGAAACAAACCTAGCGCTTGAATTCGATCGAGAGGCAACAAGAGGACTTCGTTTGAATATCGCCGCAGGGACTGCGACGCGTTTTGAGCCAGGTCAAACCCGAACGATTGAGTTGGTTCCCTATGCAGGTAAGCGAGAAATTTACGGCTTTCGCGGCGATGTCATGGGAAAACTTGATGGCGCCGATGTAGATAGCGCTACGTCCAGCAACCGCAGCTAATCGGCAATAGACAAGATATTCGGAGAATAATATGGCGAAAATAAGTCGTGAAGCGTATGCCAACATGTTTGGCCCCACCACTGGCGATCGCGTTAGGTTGGCAGATACTGAGCTTTGGATCGAGGTAGAGCATGATCATACGGTCTATGGCGATGAGGTAAAGTTTGGCGGCGGCAAAGTCATACGTGATGGTATGGGGCAAAGCCAGTCCTTAGACGCAGACGTGGTCGATACCGTTATCACTAATGCGTTAATTTTGGACCATTGGGGAATCGTTAAAGCAGATATTGGAATCAATGAAGGCAAAATTGCAGCGATCGGTAAAGCAGGCAACCCAGATACTCAAGATGGCGTCACTATTGTCGTCGGACCCGGTACGGAGGTGATTGCAGGCGAAGGCCAAATCGTTACGGCTGGGGCGGTTGACTCACATATTCACTTTATTTGCCCGCAACAAGTAGAAGAAGCACTTATGTCTGGCACGACCACCATGTTAGGTGGCGGGACCGGGCCGGCAACCGGAACGAATGCCACGACGTGTACTCCTGGTGCGTGGCATATCGGCATGATGCTAAAGGCGACGGATAGTTTGCCGATGAACTTCGGCTTTCTTGGGAAAGGCAACGCGAGTCTACCGGAGCCATTGGAAGAGCAGATTAGAGCAGGCGCGTTCGGTTTGAAGCTTCACGAGGATTGGGGTACCACGCCAGCATCGATTGATAACTGCCTGTCTGTCGCAGAAAAGTTCGATGTACAAGTTGCGATCCATACGGATACTTTGAATGAGTCTGGCTTTGTTGAAGATACTCTCGCTGCATTTAAAGGCCGTGGTATCCACACGTACCATACCGAAGGTGCAGGCGGCGGCCATGCGCCAGACATTATCAAAGCATGCGGCCAATTGAACGTGTTGCCGTCATCAACAAACCCGACGCGGCCTTACACGGTGAATACGGTCGATGAGCATCTAGACATGTTGATGGTTTGTCACCACCTCGATCCAAATATTCCTGAAGATGTCGCGTTTGCTGACTCTCGTATTCGTAAAGAAACGATTGCTGCTGAGGATATTCTTCATGACATGGGCGCGTTCTCGATGATTGCATCGGACTCTCAGGCGATGGGGCGAGTCGGTGAAGTGGTGTCCCGTACGTGGCAAACGGCTCATAAAATGAAGGTTCAAAGAGGCCTGTTGCCCGAGGATAAATCGCTTGGTTGCGATAATTTTCGTGCAAAACGCTATATCGCGAAATACACCATTAATCCGGCGATTACACACGGAATTTCGGACGATGTTGGCTCTGTCGAGGTCGGAAAAATTGCAGATTTAGTGCTTTGGAAGCCTGCGTTTTTTGGCGTGAAACCTTCCACCATTATCAAAGGGGGCTTTATTGCCGCGGCCCCGATGGGCGACCCAAATGCGTCGATACCCACCCCGCAGCCCGTCCACTACAGAATGATGTTTGGTGCATTGGGTTCGGCGGTAACGTCAACGTCTACTACGTTCGTCAGTAAAGCTGCGATTGAAGAGGGTGTGCCGGAGAGTTTAGGGCTCAAACGGAATATCAGACCGTGTCAAAACGTACGCAGCGTAACGAAGCGCAATATGATCCATAACGATCTGATGCCGGAGGTCGAGGTCGACGCGCAAACCTACGAAGTGCGAGCTGACGGAGTTTTGCTGCACTGCGAACCGGCTGAGTCGCTTCCAATGTCCCAACGATACTTTTTGTTCTGAACCCCATTGCTGTTAACCAGAGACTCATTACTCAGATGTTGAAAATAGAAAAAAACCACGGCGTTATGCATCACGGCTCTGGCGTTGGCTCGCCAAGTGACGTTTTGTCGCTTAATTATGAACAGAGAACAAAGGGGCGCTTGCGTGCAGTCACGAAGGCTGGGCAAGACGTGGGATTATTTCTAGAACGTGGGAAAACACTTAAGAACGGAGAATTGCTTGAGGCGGTTGATGGCCAGATTATTCAAATCGAAGCCAGTTCAGAAACTCTTGTGAAAGGTAGTAGCGATAACTGGCATCTTTTCGCTCGCTGTTGTTACCACTTGGGCAATCGCCATGTACCTATTCAGATAGGTGAGTGTGAACTTTGGATACAAGCGGATCACATACTTAAGGATATGCTAGCCCAGCTAGGTATGGCGGTTAGCGAGAGTCGTGCTCCGTTTGAGCCAGAGCAGGGTGCTTACGCTGGTGGCCACTCTCATGTACAGGCTGATGATCATTCCCATTCCCATTCCCATACTCATTCGCATGAGCCTGATGAACACAGTGGTCATCATGAGCACTAGTGAAGACGAATTACTTGGCCTGTTATATCTCTCCAGTCCAGCGTTGCCTATCGGCGCGTTCGCTTACTCTCAAGGATTGGAGAAAGCAATCGAGAACGAGGTTGTTAACGACCAAGACAGCTTAGAGCGCTGGTGTCGGGATTGTATTAGATACGGGTTGTCGTCCTTAGACCTTCCGCTTCTGCTAGCGCTGCGTTCTGCGATCGAGAAAGAGGACGAATGTGCATTTCAACTCTGGAATGATTACGTGTTTGCGTGTCGCGAAACGTTTGAGCTCTACGAAGAGGAAAGAAACCTTGGTTTAAGCATGAGGCGATTGCTTAAAACCCAAGACTTGCTTAGCAAAGCGATAACGCTTCCTTCCTCGCCAAGCCTCTTAGGGGGCTTCGCAATGATGAGCCTCTCGTTAGGCTTGAGCAACAAGGTTGCGCTCGTAAGTTTTTGCTGGTCTTGGCTCGAAAACCAAGTAGCGGTCGCGTGTAAATCCATTCCATTGGGTCAGACCGACGCGCAGAGGGTGCTGCTCACTCTCCGCTCCGAAATACCGGATTACTTAGCACTTGTTAAAGAGCCCGCTAACGAATTGGACGTGTTTGGTTCACTGCCCGGGCAGGCGCTGTTTAGTGCGAGTCACGAAATACAATATTCAAGATTATTTAGGAGTTAAAATGTCGACAAAATGCTTACGCGTAGGAATCGGTGGCCCAGTTGGTTCAGGTAAAACTGCTTTGCTTAAAAACCTCTGCAGTGTGCTCAAAGACCGTTACAACATGGCGGTTGTCACCAATGATATATACACCAAAGAAGATGCTCAGTTCCTGCTGCGACATGAAGCATTAGCGGAAGATCGGATTCTTGGTGTCGAAACGGGTGGCTGTCCGCACACAGCAATTAGAGAAGATGCGTCAATGAACCTGGCTGCAATTGATACGCTGCAAGCGCGTCACGAAGGGTTAGAGTTGGTTTTTGTAGAGAGCGGCGGAGACAATCTAAGCGCTACCTTTAGCCCTGAGCTATCCGACCTTACGCTATACGTTATCGATGTCTGTGCCGGCGACAAGATACCTCGAAAGGGTGGGCCGGGGATTACAAAATCCGATCTATTGATCATCAACAAAATCGACTTGGCGGAGTACGTTAACGCCTCCTTGGAAGTAATGGAGCGTGACGCTACAAAGATGCGAGGTGACAAACCTTTCGTCTTTACGAATATGGCGACGGGTAAAGGTGTCGATGAGATTATCGAATTTATCGAAACACAGGGGATGCTTGTTTAAACACCACAGCAAGTTAGGTCCGCCAAACGGCACCGTTTGGCGGTTGATTAGTCCATATTTGAAAATGTGTCTTGCATCACAAAGAGTGTGAGATGGAGACCCTATATCTAGCGGATTGTAACAGTCTGTGTTAGTTTGTATCCCAACTTTGCAGATCTAATTCGAGCTCTACGCTGTCCGTATAACCGGTATTCGATTAAGTAGCGAGATTAGGTGTTAGTCGCAGTACAACAACATAATGAAAAAAATAATGATGACCTTTTATAATTACTTGATCGCCAACATAGTCAAAACACCTTTGCGGATGCCCAGCGTCTCGACGTGCGTTGCTATCATCGTTGCGTTAATTTCGTCATCTCATGCGTCTGCTGAGCTCCAGCCTTTAGATAACGATTCAATGTCTGCGATAACTGGCCGAGCTGGGCTCACCATTGATATCGAGTCAGAACTCACGATTGCCGAGAGGGAGTATGTAGACGCCGGGTCTATGTATTGGCGTGATTTTCGTCTCGGTGGTATTGGTGGCGGTCGCATGGACAACATACGCGCACGAATAGATATTACAGACGGTACGGAAACGCTTCTAACGGGTTTTGCTGATGCAGCAATGCTCGCAGATCTTGGATATTTGGATGCTGCTGAGACAGACGTTGCTTGGGCAATTGCAGAGTATTCGGATGGCGCTGGAAATTTCGGAAAGCAATACGGTGATGGTGACTTGCTGATTCACGTATCATCGATAGATTACGGTATGGACCTCCTCGGCGGCCCAGTAGCCGGCGATGAGGCGATTAACCTGGACGCATTCAAAAGTGCAGTTGATTTAAACCTAGAAATTGGCTCTATCGGATTGCAGTCATCAGACAACGCAGTCGAAACCGACTTGAGCCGTAATTTCTCGGTTGAAGCCTATTTGGGTTATCTCGACATACTCATCACAAACAATGGTAACGGGTTTAGCACGACGGTTGGTAGTTCAGAAGGTAAGCCTCAAAACATTTTGTTGCAAGACTCATATATTGATATAGATTTGAAATTTCGTGTCGATGATTTAGATATTGACTCGACCAATATTGCCGAGAATACGTTCATTTCGCGTCAAGTAACGACTCCGTACCTGACATTGAGAGACATGCGCATCCACAACGAAAGGGGCGGCGATACACTCGGTAGTTTTGGCTTTGCGAGCTTTAAGAGTAAGCTTGCGGCAGCGACAAATATTAATCACATTCTTGAAACTGGCAAAGAATACGTCGATGGTCATGCTATCTATGACATAAACGTCAGAATGGATTGGGATTTACCTCATGTCTCATTTGGTGATACTGGCCAAAGCATTGGTGAGGTTTATTTGACCGATTTTGTTATCGAAGATACGTCGCTAGTTATTTCGGCACACTAAGCTCTCGCCTCATGTGTACATCAACAAAAGCATCGCTCAGTGATGCTTTTGCCATAGTTGTTTTCTATCCTGCCTAGTTAGCCTCCTTTATTTCAATTGTTTATATTTCTGTTTTCTAAGACACGCTGCACTGTGTCTACGATTGCTTGCGTGCTCGCATCGAGCTCAAGATTGACTTTCGCTCCATTGGATAGCATGCCAAATGTCGTAACATCTAGCGTTTCTGGAATTAAATGAACGTTGAATCGATCATCGTCGACTTCTCCGACCGTCAAGCTACAGCCATTTAGGCCGACGAAGCCTTTAGTTAGCACATACGCTTTTGCCTCTCTTGGCAACTTAAATACCAAGGTAACGTTACTCGGTGTTTTAAGTACATCAATCAACTCTATGGCGCCAAAAACGTGCCCTGACATTATGTGGCCTCCGATTTCGTCGCCATAACGCGCGGCTCGTTCGAAATTCAGATTGTCGCCGACTTTTAGTTCACCAAGGTTTGTTTTATTAAGGGTTTCTAAAATGACATCAAAGCTTGCATGGCTCGTCTGAGTGTCAAACTTAGTAACCGTTAGGCAGGTTCCGTTTAATGCAATGCTGGCGCCTTTCGTCACACGATCCAATGCATTATCAGGAAACTTTACGGCCAGTGATCGAAAAGACTGATCAGGAGTGTCGGTAACAGATAAGATAGTTGCTTGTCCTTGAACAATACCGGTAAACATGTTGGAACCCTTGCTTGTTTTGACGTGTGTATGAATACGCTGAATGGCTATTTCATCATGCATTAAGCCTTATGAAATAGCGTTCAAAGCTTAAAGTAAATCGCGTTTCGACCGATACTATTCTACAGAAACACTATAGGAATATAACTAGTCACATGGAAAACGAGAAGCCTTTGTCAGAGAGGGCGCAGCAGCCCGAAGGCGCGGAGTCAAATTCTAACGCTAGTGAGCTGTCACGCAGGAAAACAATTGATCGTCGCGAAGGTGAAGATAGCGAACAATTTGCCGAAGGTGATCGTAGGGAAGCGACTGATCGACGATCAAAAAAAGCAAAGTTGCCGGTTAACGCAAAGAAACAAGCTCCGATAAACAAGCTCCAACAAAAAGTACAGCAGCACCGTAAAAAGAAACTACTAGCGGGGTGCGAAGCGTGTATGGGAATGAATTACGATACGCTCGCCATGGATGACTATCCGAGTAATGAGCAGGTTGCCGAAGCAAAGAGAGATCGGGATTATTGGACCGCAGTGTGCGCGGTTTGTACGGTGGTATTTTTCTTTGGGCTTGTCGGCTTGGTACCCGCTGTGATCGCTGGGGTTTCGTGCGGTGCTGCGTTGCTTGGGTTTACTCTCGCGTTTACGCCAGTGCGTCAGCGTTTTTTCTCTGCACCGTCTTTGAAGGAGTTAATTAGTCAGCGTAAGGCAATTGAGTTCAGGGCGTTGACCCATATTCAGTTCTTGGAGGGAACTTCCGGTCTGGCTTGGCGCTGCGAGCATATGCGAAAGTACAACAACAATCTCGAGCGAAAGCTCTTTAGGGGCTTGGTTCAATGCTCAAGGGCGCGCAACATGATGGATATCATCCGGACCAAAAAGCAGATTCGCCTGTATTTACTGTTTATGATTGAGTCGCAGAAAGCGTATAAACGTTTGCAAATGGATTACCTAGAACGACACTTTAAGAACGTAGAGGATGGCTGGGATGACGCGCTTGAGCCAGATGAGTTGGCGAAAGTAAGCGACGAGGAGCTTACCCAAGTTCCGCAGCCAGAGGGTAAGAAATAGCAGGTCTTTCTTGACACTTTAGGACATCAAACGTATGTTTTAAACAATCGTTTAGAACCCTTTTACTAATTTGATGTTTAGATGTTATGGCTCACTCGGATACTGTAGAAAGAATACTAGATGCCGCTGAAATTTTGTTTGCAGAGAGAGGCTTCTCAGAAACGTCTTTGCGGATGATAACGAGTAAAGCAAAAGTTAATCTGGCCGCCGTAAATTATCATTTTGGCTCTAAAAATGCGCTGATTCAAGCGGTGTTCTCTCGTTTTTTAGGCCCACTTAGCCGCCTTATGGAACAGGGGTTGAAAGACCTTGGTATGGGGCAGGAAGGGCAACCGCCTATCAAACTCGAAGATATCATTCGCCTATACGTAAGGGGCTTGTTAAAGATTCCGACAAGCCATGAAAACGGCGTGTCGATTTTCATGCGCCTACTAGGCTTAGCTTATACTCAGACACAGGGGCACCTTAGAAAATATCTAGAAAAAGAGTATGCGCGAACTTTTTATCTATTTATGCAAATGGTTAAGCAAAGTACGCCAGAGCTAAGTGCGCAGGAGCGATTTTGGCGGATCCAATTTACAGTTGGGTCGATTGCTTTCACTATGTCGAGTATTCAACCGCTAACTGAAATACTAGAGAATAGTGCTGACGCACAAGCTGATCCGGAGCGGGTTGTCGAGTTCCTCGTTCCTTACCTTTTAGGCGGTCTGCAATCGCAGCCGGTTGATTCATAAGCTTTGCTGTGACGGCTACTGCTATGCCAAACCGTTACGTTCGTAAGTTTAAGGTTCAGGTACCTTGTAATGTCATCTAGTCACATTATCATTTCCATTCGGGATCAGGTACTTAAGCTGACGTCGTCTGAAAAAAAAATCGAGTATCGCGTGTCTACGGCGAGAAATGGCGTTGGGCAATTGGAGGGAACCGGTGGTACGCCGCTCGGTGAGCATATTGTTCGAGCAAAGATTGGTGACGGGCAGCCGCTCAATTCGGTATTTGTCGGGCGCAGGCCAACGGGCGAAATCTATTCTGATCGGCTGGCCGCAATGCAGCCCGAGCGAGACTGGATACTAACGCGTATCCTCTGGCTTCGTGGGTTAGAAGTGGGCGTAAATCGCTTTGGCCAAGTAGATTCCATGCGTCGTTTTATTTATATTCACGGTACGCCTGATTCGGAACCGATGGGTGTGCCGCTTTCTCATGGTTGTATCCGTATGCGTAATACCGATGTCCTCGAACTATTTGAACGGACGCCAGTCGGTACCGGCGTTTCTATTGTTTACTGACAGTTAATAAGGCTAAAAATGTCTCTTTGTGATTATGGTCCCCTAATGATTGATGTTGAAGGCCTGACACTTTCTAAGACCGAGCGTGAACTCTTGTCCTACCGCTGTATTGGAGGGCTTATTCTTTTTAAGAGAAACTTCGAATCTACTGAGCAGTTAAGTGCGTTAGTCAGCGAGATTCGCGCAGTTAAACCAAACATCCTGATCTCGGTTGATCATGAGGGCGGTCGAGTTCAGCGCTTTAGAGAAGGCTTTACACGGATCCCTCCCATGGCAGTTTTGGGTTCGCGCTATGAGTCAGCACCCGACGAGGCGCTTCAGCTAGCACATGACATCGGCTGGTTGTTCGCTAGTGAATTGTTAGCGTTTGATATCGATTTTTCGTTCGCGCCGGTACTAGACCGTGATTATGGTATTTCGGAGGTGATTGGTGATCGTGCTTTTTCGGGAAATCCAGACAGTATCATTAAGCTTAGTTCTGCCTTGATAGCAGGAATGAACGAGGCTGGTATGGCGTCGACAGGAAAGCATTACCCAGGGCATGGCGCGGTTGCTGCTGACTCGCATTTAGACTTGCCAATTGATAATAGGACGAGAAAAGAGATAGTCGAACAAGACTTGGATATTTTCGTTAAGGTGTTTGCTAATTCTTTACAGGCAGTAATGCCAGCTCATGTTGTTTATCCGCAAGTCGATAATCAGCCAGCGGGCTTTTCCCGCGTATGGTTGCAAGAGATTTTGCGCGATGAAATTGGTTTTGACGGCGTTATTTTTAGCGACGACTTAGCCATGGCGGGCGCTGAATTTGCGGGATCATTCGTGGCGCGTGCTGACGCCGCTTTGGACGCGGGATGCGACATGGTTTTAGTTTGTAATAACCGAACTGGGGCACTTGAGGTTGCTAATTATCTCGAGAAAAAAGAACACTTGGCTCCAAGCACAAGACTGCGGTCTATGAAGGGGGCGGCGCCAGCTTCGTTATCATTTGATGCATTACAATCGAATCAGCGTTGGCTGGACACGCGCTCTCGACTGTCTGCACTAAACTAGTTTATTGGTTAGAGGGAAAGGATTAGCGATGGACTTAACAGCATTTAGAGCTTGGTTGGCGGAGTTTGGTATTCAAGGCTCGGCCTATCAGAACGCTATTGAAATATTCTTGATCGTATTAGGTACTGCGGCGGTTAGCTTCATAGCAAAGCGAGTTTTATCTCGTATTGAAGATCAGTTCATGAAAACTAAAAACCTTTGGGACGACAGTCTACTGCATGCCGCCCGCAAACCTATTTCTTTGGCTATATGGATTCTTGGTCTTTCGTTAGCCGCTTATACGTCAAGCGGCTTTGCTGATGCAGATATTGGCGGCGCTATTACGGCCATACAAAAGATTGGCGTTATCGCATGCTTTACATGGTTTGTCGTTGGGTTTATCTCAGGTGCAGAGAAGTTACTGATTAACCCAGAGCGAATGTCCGAGCCAATGGACGAGACGACAGTGTCGGCGATTGGCAAGTTGATTCGGGCATCGGTCATCATTACTGCTGTGTTAGTTGGTCTGCAAACCATGGGCTATAGCATTAGTGGCGTGCTAGCCTTCGGTGGTATTGGTGGCATCGCGGTGGGTTTTGCCGCGAAGGATTTACTAGCGAACTTCTTTGGCGGCTTAATGGTTTATCTTGATCGGCCATTTAAAGTCGGTGACTGGGTGCGCTCACCGGATAAAGAAATTGAAGGGACTGTTGAGGCAATTGGGTGGCGTTTGACCACCATAAGAACGTTTGATAAACGTCCTCTCTATGTGCCTAACTCTGTCTTTGCGAGTATCTCTGTTCAGAACCCGTCGCGTATGAGTCATCGAAGGATACTGGAAACGATTGGCTTACGTTATGACGATGCTGAGCAGCTTCAAAGCATAATAAGCGATGTCAAAAACATGCTGATTGACCATGAGGATATCGACACATCGCAAACGCTTATCGTTAACTTCAATGCATTTGGTAGCTCTTCTTTAGACTTTTTTATCTATACGTTTACCAAAACAACGGATTGGATTCGCTATCACGAGGTGAAACAAGATGTTCTGTTTAGGGTCATGGATATCGTAGCCAAACGTGGCGCTGAAGTAGCGTTTCCTACATCGACAGTTCATTTGACGGAACCTCTTCAGACATTGAATGCTGAGCCTGAAAAGTAATCTACGTGAGCTAAATATACAGCCCTAAAGGGCTGACCAGCTTGATCGTTTAGTAACGAGTTTAAGGAATTAAAGTGATTGGAATAATCGGCGGAACAGGTCTATCTCGGTTGTTTTCGGCCGACCCCTTGTCAAGACGCGGTTTCGAGTCGCGTTTCGGTAAGGCGAGTGACGACCTTAGCTTTTATAGCGAAGCAGGAAAAGAAATCGCGTTTATGCCGCGCCACGGACACCCCCACCGAGCGGCTCCTCACCTTATAAATTATCGGGCGAACTTAGACTGCCTGAAGCAGGCGGGAGTTAGAAAAATTATTGCTGTGAATGCCGTTGGGGGAATCCATCCTATGATGGGGCCTGAAGGCATCGCCGTACCAGACCAGCTAATCGATTATACCTATGGACGTGAGCATACGATTTATGATCAAGAGTCTGGCGCGCTTGATCATATCGACATGAGTTTTCCTTATTCTGAATTGGTAAGGTCGGCGTTATTGGAAGCTGCCTCCTTACTAAGCATTCCGGTGCTTGAGCGTGCGTGTTATGCAGCAACTCAAGGGCCTCGGTTAGAGACTAGCGCCGAGATTGAGAGAATTAAGCGAGATGGTGGCGACTTGGTTGGAATGACCGGTATGCCGGAAGCTGCGCTAGCGCGCGAACTGGGTTTGGACTACGCCTGTATTGCGTTGAGCGTTAATTGGGCTGCGGGTATGGTAGATGAGGTTATCACGATGGAAGACATTAACGCGTCCCTGTCGAAGGGCATGGCAAACGTTATTACCATCGTTAGGCAGGCCGTCGCCATACTATGAGTGTGTTGTGGCACTTGCTCGGAATTAACATGCAGCGCGAGCTTAACGCTGCCTCGTTAGCCAGCTATCCAGCTTGTTAGCAAACGTTTGTACGTCAGCTTTGCTCAGCGGTGCGGGTCCACCGCTTTGAATTCCGCTTGATCGCATTGTCTCCATAAAGTCACGCATTGTTAACCGCGACTTGATATTCTCTTTTGTGTAGAACTCGCCTCTTGGCCCTATCGCTAAGGCGCCCAGCGTAATAACTTCGTCCGCTAAGGGAATATCTTGCGTAACCACCAAGTCGCCCGGGCTAACATTGGATGCGATGTAGTGATCCGCGACATCAAAGCCGCTTTGTACTTGAGTAAAGGACACGAATGGCGTATTCCCGACATTTAGATACTGATTCGCAACAAAGTGCGTTTCGATGCTCGCGCGCTTGGCTGCACGAATTAGTAGCTCTTTGATCGGGATAGGGCAGGCATCAGCATCGACCCATATTTTTGTTAGTGACTCTCTCATTGCTTAACCGTTTTAACGCTCATTTTCATACGAAAATGCAGCCAACTCTGGTGATTCGGTTTTTTTAATCGAAGCAATCAGTCCAACAGCAGGGTGGTCAATGTAATGCAGCTCGCCTTCCTTCACGCGCCTAGAATCGCGAAAACGAATGACATTCATCGCGACCATCGAATGATCGTCTAATACGGGTTCGTCGTTGTCATTAAACGGAGATTCAAAAATTACAGGCGTTGTGCTCTTGGGTTTAACGTTTACAAAGGACGCGCTATTGACGCTGTGCAAAGTATCCTTCGCGTGAGGGATGGCGCTGTTTTGCGAAGCGACATTTGCAGGTATTAGTAAGGAAGCTAATGGCTGCGCGACTGGCGCCCGCAGCCAGTTTATCCAATCTACGCGGGGGAAATAGTTAGGTGAAAAAATAAAAGCATCGATTTCGATGTGCATAAACCTTTCACGTCTCACCCTAATATAACCGTCGAGATAGCGTCCTCCTGTCATCTCCATATTTAATTTAAGTGGGAGTGTTGCGCTGTCATTGTCTATCTCCTGCTGCCAGTACGCGCTCGAAATCAAATCAGTGCGGCGGTCGCGTGTTAAACGTTTGATAGGCTGATATAAGACAGACAGCTCATTAGCTATTGGTGACAAGTGTCGAGCTGAAAGCGGGTAGCCTGCGCGATAGTACGGGTTTTCGAAATAGTATTGATAGTCGTTGGTTTTGAGTGGTGCGTATTGGTGAGCCTCATAGCGCAACTCTGAGCGGGCTCCTTCGGTATGCTCGAACAAAGCAAACTCTATCTGATACCAATCTTTAACTTCCTGCTCAGGGGACGAATCCAGCGCAAAAGCGTTGTGGGCGAAAGCCAATGGTAACAATACAAAAAATGTGCGAAATAATACGTTCATTCTAATTACATAGACCAAAAATTAAGCGCTAGTAGCGTTTAGCTGAAGCGATGGTACAAATAAATTAAGTGCAAACCATACCGGAATTAAAAACCACAAACAAAGGATACTTAAGGTCTTTTACACCCTTGGCTGACGTGGCTATTTTGCACTTTCTTTAGTCAAAAGAGTGAGTATTTTATCGACCTCCTGAAAAAGCATTTCCTCTTCAGAAACATCAAGCGAGAAACGCAGGGCTACAGCCCCATCAAGTTTGAATCGATGCGGAGCTTTCTGCACTAAGGTGACAAGCAAAAACGGATCAACTTTTGTATTGGAGCCAAATTCGATTCTACCCGAGGTCATACCAGCATCGAGCTTAACAATGCCCAGCTCTTCAAGTCGAAGCTTCAACTCAGTTTGTCTAAAAAGATATTTTACGGGTTCAGGCAATAGGCCAAAGCGATCAATCATTTCTACTTGTAAATCTTTCAGCGCCTCGTCATCACGGGCGTTTGAGATGCGCTTATACAAGATCAATCGAGAGTGCACATCAGGTAGGTAGTCATCAGGAATGATGGCGGACAGCTGGAGATTGACAGTAGTACCATGAACATCTTCTTCAAGGTTAATGTCTCTCCCTGCCTTTAAAGACTCTACTGCTTTTTCAAGAAGATCCATATATAAGGTGAAACCGATATTTTGAATCTGGCCACTCTGGTCCTCACCGAGCAGTTCACCAGCGCCTCGTATTTCCAAATCATGTGTCGCAAGCATAAATCCTGCACCAAGATCTTGCGACGCCTCGATAGCTTCTAGACGTTTTTCGGCATCTTTACTCAGCCGCTTGCTTGGCGGTGTGAGCATATAAGCATAGGCTTGGTGATGCGACCGTCCCACTCGCCCTCGCAATTGATGGAGCTGGGCCAATCCGAATTTGTCCGCGCGATCGATGATGATGGTATTGGCGTTCGGAATATCAATGCCGGTTTCGATAATGGTCGAACAAACTAGGATATTAAATCGTAAGTGGTAAAAATCGGACATTGCTTGCTCGAGTTCACGCTCTCGCATCTGTCCATGAGCAAAACCGACTCGCGCCTCTGGTACCAATTTTTGGAGAAACTCGACCTCTTTTTCAATATTTTTAACGTCATTGAACAAGTAGTAAACTTGCCCACCACGTAAGATTTCGCGTAACAAGGACTCGCGGATGAGTGAGTCTTCACGTTCCCGAATAAAGGTTTTTACAGACAGCCGTTTCGCAGGTGGCGTAGCAATAATCGATAAATCACGAATACCGCCCATTGCCATATTAAGTGTGCGAGGGATCGGCGTTGCGGTCATCGTAAGAATATCGACCTCACTTCTAAGCGCCTTCAAGCGCTCCTTCTGCTGAACACCAAAGCGGTGCTCCTCATCGATAATCAGCAAACCCAAGTCTTTAAACGTTACATCGCCTTGGATCAATTTGTGGGTGCCGATCAGGATGTCTATTTTACCTTCGGAAGCTGCTTTTAACGCATTATTCTGATCCTTAGTGGACTTAAAGCGAGATAGCACCTCGACGTTGACAGCGGTGTCGGCAAAACGGTCGACAAACGATTCGTAGTGTTGCTGTGCCAATAACGTTGTGGGTACTAACACGGCAACTTGGCGGCCAGTATAGGTGGCTACAAAGGCGGCACGCATCGCCACTTCTGTTTTACCAAACCCTACGTCGCCACAGACCAATCGGTCCATTGGCTGCGCACGTGTCATATCTTGAATGACTGCATTGATTGCGCTGAGCTGGTCGGGCGTTTCTTCGAACGGGAAATGCGCAGCAAAGGCGCGATATGGTTGGCCTGGATATTCGTAGGCAAAGCCCTCACGCGCTTCGCGTTTGGCATACACCTCTAGCAAGTCGGCGGCTGTGTCCCGGACCTTCTCCATGGCTTTTTGTTTCGCCACAGACCACTTTTCTGTACCGAGGCGATGCAGAGGGGCTAGCGATTCGTCCGTGCCACTGTAACGGGATATGAGATTAAGCGAGGATACCGGTACGTATAACTTTGCTTCATCGGCGTACTCGAGCATCATAAACTCATTGGTTTGACCGTCGACCTCGATGCTTTCAAGTCCTCGGTAGCGTCCAACGCCGTTGTCTATGTGGACGACAGGAGACCCAATTCGCAACTCTGTGAGGTTCTTTACGACCATTTCATTGGTATTGGCCGCTTGTTTGCGCTTGCGGGTTTGCGTTATCCGCTGGCCATAAAGCTCAAACTCAGTAATCACTTGAAGGGCGGCTTCGCCCATTAGAAAACCTTCGGTTGCAGCACCCACGGTCAAGCCCACCTGACTAGGTGTGAGCAAAAATTCGTTCCAGTTATCTATAATCTCAAACTGGATGCCATGCGCGCGAAACAGGTCTGCCATTACCTCGCGGCGTCCCGCGCTTTCGGCGACTATTAAAGTATTGCCGTTGAACGTTGATATTTCTTTTTGAAGGAGTGCTAGGGGGGTATCGCTTCTGTCATCGACTGAGACGCTTGCTGGGGCGCGGGCGTCTATATTCACGTGACCAGCTTTTCGCGCTTCTGTCTTGGCCGGAACAAATGAGATCTTCGGGAACTGCTTTAACGCTGAAAAGAGTTCATTAACTGCGATAAATAAGTCGCCAGGCGGCAAGATTGGGCGCTGTATATCATGCCGGCGATCTTCAAAACGCTTGTCGATGTCTTTGTGTATATTAAGCACGGCATCGTTTAATTCCGGCGGTAAAACAGTAAGAGTACCAGCGGGTAAATAGTCAAAGAGCGTCGCCATCTGGTCGAAAAACAAAGGCGTGTAAAACTCGATGCCGTGGGGCTTTATTCCATCTTTAATGTCACGTATGAGGGTAGAATTAGCGGCTGAATTAGGAAATACCTCCAGCCAACGATTACGAAATGCCATGCGAGCTTTATCGTCCCACGGGAATTCATTTGCTGGCAATACCGACAATTGATCTAGCTTTCCCAATGAGCGCTGTGATTCAGGGTCAAAGGTCCTAAGGCTATCAATTTCGTTATCAAATAGTTCAATTCGAACAGGCTCATCTGAACCCATAGGGAACAGGTCAATAATCGCACCGCGAATCGCATACTCTCCGTGTTCATAAACGGTATCTACATGGCGATAGCCTACTTGTGAGAGCAAGGTACGATATTCGATTAAATCGAGCGTTTGCCTCTTCTTCAACTGAAAGCTATTTGCCTGTAAAAAGGCAGGTGGGGGCAGTCGTTGCATGAGCGTTGCAAGGGAAACAATCACAATACCGCAACGCAACTTAGGCAGCGCAATTAAGGTTTCTAGGCGGGCCGATATAATATCTTCATGCGGTGAGAAGACATCATAGGGTAGTGTTTCCCAATCGGAAAAAACCCTAACTTCAAGGTTAGGATCTCGGTTGTAAAACTTAATTGAATGCTGGAGCGAGTGAGCCTGCTGTGTATCGCTGGCCACGACTAAGACCAGTCCGCTATGTTGTTGGCTTAGCTCGGCTAGCAGCAATGGGGAAACGCCGTTTACAACATTACCGGTGATGCGATGATCGTCTGCTACCGAAGGAATAGCGTCTGCCGGCAAATGTGGGCAATCCATATACTCTTAAAACCTCAGAATAAAACAAATAAGTAGGGGTGAATCTGCGTGATTTCAGGTCGCGAATAATACCTGCCGTGGTCAACCGTATCCAGATAAATACGGGTTAAATTTCGTCTAGAGCGTAAGTGTTCCTCAAATAGAGAATAATGTCTTTTGATTCAAACATTTGAATGCCGGTATTAGGGTCAACAATGAACGGCACTTGAACGTCGCCATACATCGCCATAAACGCTTCTCTTTTTGAATGTTTAATAGGCTGATAAGGCTTTAGTGTAAACCGGGCTTTAGCTGGCCCCATATCAGACCATTGCTGTTTGCCCAGGTTAATGAGTTGATATGGCAGCTCAAGCTCACACAGTAACTCTCTAACAGGTCGGCTGTAGGGGCTAGACTCAAAACTATAAAGTGTTAGCGGTTTCTCAGCTTTGCGGGCCGCCCTAACAGACATTCCTGCATTTAAACGACTCAGGGACGCCGCTCTCGATAGCACGTTACTTTGCCAGTTAGGCATCGCTTTTTGCGGTGCGCTTTCACCCCGATATTTCTGGTATAAGTACTCAATAATGTCGTCAGCGCTATGTGTCTTGTGCTCTAACTCAGCATCATAAAGCACTGGGACTGTTTTATAGCCGCTTTCTCGCTGCATTAACGCTAGGTTTTTTCCGCCGGTGGGGCACGGCATTATTAGTACATCTAAATTAAGTGCGGTGATTGCCTCGCGCACCATACGGCAGCTAGGGCAACCCTCTTGGTCAAATAGAATAAGATCGTTACTGGCTTGCTCGACTTTTCTAGTCGTGCTGCTAGTTCCTCGCCAGCCGCGCAGTGTAGAAGCAAGCACCGAGCTTGCAACGGTCAGATGATGAATCATGTTTGTCTCGTTAGTGGTGAGCGGCGAAAAGAAACGTTAACCGCAACAGCGTTAAAGTGGCTGTCAAAGTGCATTGGTCTTGTTTCGTTATGCATTGGTTTTCAGCATCAATAGATGCTACTACGAACCAATGCTTCAATGCGATCACCTGTGTGGAGAGAAAATCCGTTCTAGGCCCTAGAATGAGGTTAAAAACCCTTCCATTTTTCGAAAAATATACTAGCTTTATGGGTAGTGTAATTAAGTAAGCTCGTCGTTAAAAAATTCAGGAATACATCGTGGTAAATAAAGTGCCAAAGGGCAAGACTTCGCAAGTCCAAGACTCTAAGCAAGATGAGTTAAGAGATAGCGTAAAGTGGTTGCGTCTTGCGGTCGGCAAGATACAGAGCTTGGCTATTCCCGCTAGTCCTGAAAATTACAGCATTTGGTATGAGTATTTTTCCGGTCGAAAGCCTGATTTGAAACAAGCTATGGATTTTCGGTTGGCAAAAAAACTGCCTTTTACACCGCAAATATATAGAGAGCTATATGCGACGTATTTTGGCGATGGCCCTGAGCAGCAGCTAGCTGAAATTCGCCGCGCCATTCGATCGTTAATTTCGAGGTTAAGTTCGGAAATTAGCAACCTTAACGAAGGTATGGACAGTTTTTCTGGCGTGTTATCTGACTGTGAAACGTTGCTAGAAAGCGATCCAGAAGTTTCTGCGTTGGGTGAAATGATCCAAAATTTGCTCAGCGAAACGCGTCAGTGCCGGTCTAAAAACCATTCAACGCTTGCCAAAGTCGCCTTGCTCAATAAAGAGATAGACACACTAAAAGACTCTCTTCAGCATATGAGCGAAGAAGTATTTGAAGATGCGTTGACGGGTGTGGCTAATCGTCGAGGGTTTAATATCGAAATTGCTACGGCGTTTGAGGCATATCAGTCTGAACAAACGCCTGCATCCTTGTTGCTGCTGGATATCGATTACTTTAAAAAAGTAAATGATGATTATGGGCACTTAGTGGGTGACCGTGTTCTGCGTTTTGTCGCAGAGACCATAAAACGCAGCGTTAAAGGCAGCGATTATGTAGCGCGATACGGTGGCGAAGAGTTTGCAGTGATCTTTCCTGCGACAAATTTGGTGGGTGCATTGACCGCCTCTCGCCAAGTACTCGCGAGTGTATCGGGTAAAAAACTAACCGTTAGTAAGGGCGGAAAGAGTATCGGCAGCGTGACGCTTTCTGGCGGTCTTGCCGAACTAAAAATTAACGATACCCTTGAGTCAATTGTTGAACGCGCTGACAAGGCGCTCTATCGAGCGAAGTCGGCGGGTCGAAATAGCATAGTCACGGATGAAGATGAATCAAAATCACATATCGCTTAGCGCGCCGTATATCGCCATCCCATTCGACTTTTCAGTTGCTGAAGATATCAGTTTATACAAAAATAATTTCCAGATAATCCCTGTTACGAGGTAGTCATGTCTGACTCTTTAATATCTAGTCACGAAGATCTAATAAACTCAGTTTATTCGCGGTTGCAGTCGCATTTCCCTAACAACCAATACGACAATTTACGCGTCATGGTCGATGGTTGTTTCGCTGACTCGTCGATGCGAGATCTTGAGAAATATGAGGTGCAAGACCTTGTCGGCATGGTCCTGACGTTATGGAGAAGTATCCAAGAGCGAACGAACGAAAATGCTCAGGTTTCAGTGGTCAATCCAAACGTCGAAGAGCATGAATGGCAAAGCCAACATACGATTGTATCCGTATTGCACGCAGAGGTGCCGTTTATAATCGATACCGCGCGACTTTACCTCAACGCTAGCGGCATGAATATTCATTCGATCTTCCACCATACGTTCAACGTAGAGCGCGATGCGAAGGGGGCGTTCAAGAATTTTGGAAAAAAAGGCAAACCAGAGCTGCTTTTATGTTTAGAGATTGATCGTACGAGCAACAGTAAGCAACGTGCCCGGATTCGAGATGAAATTGCCGCCATTCTAAAGGATGTGATGGTCGTTGTTGACGACTTTCCATTGATGTCTGCTAAGACGAAAGAGGTGGTTTCAGCGCTGTCGGCAAAAGGGATTCCTTTTGAAAAGGATGTGCTCGATGAAGCCAAGGTCTTTATGCAATGGCTTGAAAGCAATCACTTTACCTTTTTGGCCTACGATGAATACGAGATAAAAGACGGAAAAATCAAGACGATTGATGGATCTGAGTTGGGGCTTTTTAAAAACCAAGATCGCCGGGATGAGAAGGCAATCAATGAGATGGCGGACGATCACCGCGATCACGTTTTTGAGAAGAAATTGTTGGTATTTACCAAGTCAGGTAAACGCTCTACCGTTCATCGTTCCGCTTATTCTGACTACGTCTTGGTAAAGCGTTATGACGAAAAAGGGAATGTCGTAGGTGGGCGCCGCTTTATGGGCCTCTATACCTCAAGTGTTTACAATCAAACTCCCCAAGACATTCCAGTGGTGCGTCAAAAGATAGCGCAGGTATTAAGTGAAAGCGGCTTTGACAAAGGGTCTCATCGTTATAAAGAGCTGTGCGGAATTCTGTACAACTTCCCGCGAGATGAGTTAATTCAAAGTGACCCAGACACCTTGCTCACGACGTGCAAAGGGGTGCTCTCAATTAACGAGCGTAAGCAAATTCGATTATTTTTGCGAAAGGATCCCTATAGTAACTTCCTAAGTGCGTTGGTTTATATGCCAAGGGAGATATTCAATACCCAAGTTCGTGTAAAAGTGCACGACATGTTGACTGAGTACTTTGACGCCGAGGGCTCAGACTTTACGACCTTTTTTAGTGAGTCTGTGTTAGCTCGCACACGTTTTGTGTTCAAGCTTGCGAAGCCACTAGACGAGCTGCCGCCGATTGACGTGCTTGAAAATCGAATTGTTCAGCTTGCACGTCGTTGGAGTGACGAACTTCAGTATGCGCTTAGCGAAACATATGGCGAGGAACAAGGCATTCGCTTATTCCGGCACTATGAAGACGCTTTCGCTCCCAGCTACACAGAGCATTATAGTGCGCGAGTTGCAGTGGCAGATATTGGTCGTATTGAGGCGCTTCATGCCAATGAAACGGACAACTTGTCGCTTAGCTTTTTCCGTAATGTTGAGCCGAACAGTAATGTCCTCAAGCTCAAACTATTCAATAAAGCAGACGCCTTGTTATTGTCAGACTTAATCCCTGTTCTAGAGAACTTGGGCTTGAAGGTCGTCGATGAGTTTCCGTTTGAAATTAAGCACCCAAAAAATGGGGTGACATGGATTTATGATTTCAACTTAATATATGAGCCCGATGCAGACCTTGACCCTAGTGATTTCCGCAAAGATTTTTCTGATGCGTTTATCAACGTTTGGCAAGGTCATGCTGAAAATGACGCGTTTAACCAGCTAATTCTGGGGACTAACTTGAATTGGCGCGACGTGGCTATGTTGCGCGCGTATGCCAAATACATGAAGCAAACACGGTTCGGGCTGAGCCAAGACTATATTGCAAGAACCTTAATGCAATACAAATCGATTACTGAACAGCTTTCATCCTTGTTTCATAAGCGTTTCAAACCGACGGCAAAGCAAAAACTATTACCTTCGGCCACGATACAAGAAACGATCGAAGCAGAGTTGGACTCGGTTCAAAACATTAACGAAGACCGAATTTTAAGGCGCTATGCAGAATTAATTGGCGCGACCATTCGGACTAACTTTTATCAGGCAAACGATCACGGTACTGCGAAAGACTACATTAGTTTTAAACTAGACCCTGATCAAATTTCTAACATTCCGCTACCTAAGCCAAAATTCGAAATCTTTGTCTATTCACCTCGTGTTGAAGGCGTCCATTTACGGGGCGGTGCGGTTTCTCGCGGCGGGCTGCGTTGGTCAGACAGGAACGAAGATTTCCGCACGGAAGTGCTTGGTCTAGTCAAAGCACAACAGGTTAAAAATGCGGTAATCGTACCGGTTGGCGCGAAAGGCGGGTTCGTTGCTAAACAATTGCCAAATCCGAGTGATCGTGACGCGTTTATGGCGGAAGGAATTGCGTGCTATAAAACATTTATTCGTGGCTTGCTTGATGTGACGGACAACTTGGTCGAAACCAATGTTGTGCCGCCAAAGGATGTTGTCCGCTATGACGATAACGACCCCTATTTGGTCGTCGCGGCGGACAAGGGCACGGCGAGTTTTTCTGATATCGCAAACGAAGTGGCGCTGTCATACGGATTCTGGCTCGGAGATGCCTTTGCATCTGGCGGTTCGAATGGCTATGACCACAAAAAAATGGGAATTACTGCGCGCGGTGCATGGGTAAGCGTACAGCGGCACTTTAGAGAGCTTGGCATCAACGTACAGTCGGATCCGTTTAGCTGTGTGGCCATTGGCGATATGTCTGGTGATGTGTTTGGTAATGGAATGCTGCGTTCTGACACGATGAAGATGGTCGGTGCGTTCAATCACATGTATATTTTTGTCGACCCTGAGCCAGACCCTGCGAAAAGCTTTGCAGAGCGCCAGCGTATGTTTGAACTGCCGCGTTCAAGCTGGACGGACTATAGCGAAGCACTTATTTCGAAAGGTGGCGGTATCTTTAGCCGAAATGCTAAGTCGATAGCTATTTCCAGCGAGATGAAACGTGTCTTTGATATTAGCGAAAGCAAACTAACTCCCAATGCGTTAATTAGTGCAATGCTCAAATCACCCGTTGACCTGCTATGGAACGGTGGTATCGGTACGTACGTTAAATCCGTATCTGAAAGTGATGCGGATATCGGAGATAAAGCGAACGATGCACTGCGGGTTAATGGTAAAGACTTAAGATGCAAGGTGATTGGCGAAGGCGGGAATCTTGGCTTTAGCCAATTAGGTCGGACAGAATATAACCTGCATGGCGGGCGGTGCTTTACAGACTTCATAGACAATGCCGGCGGAGTGGATTGCTCTGATCACGAAGTCAACATGAAGATACTGTTGGACGACATGGTCGCGAATGGCGATATGACGGTTAAGCAACGAAACGAAACGTTAGAGAAATACACTGAAGATGTTTCTGCACTCGTGCTTAACAACAACTACCGTCAAACGCAGGCATTAGGCGTTGCGGTAACCGAGTCGTCAAAAAGAATTGAAGAGTACCGCCGTCTCATTAATGCGATGGAGTCGGACGGAAAACTAAATCGAGAGCTAGAGCTACTGCCTAGCGACGACGTCATACTGGATCGAAAGGCGAATGATCAAGCGCTCACTCGTCCAGAATTATCGGTGTTGATCTCGTACGTGAAGGGTGACCTTAAATCTCTACTCGCTGTAGACGATTTGGTTAATGACCCATTCGTTAAGCAAATCGTTGAGACTGAATTTCCAGCCGATATGCTTAAGAAATTCAAGCAACCGATTCATGCTCACCGTCTTAGAAAAGAAATTATCGCAACTCAGGTCGCTAACGATTTGGTTAACTACCTTGGCATTACGTCGTTTAATCGACTGCATGAAAGTACCGGCGCGACAGCTGTCGAAACAGCTAAAGCCTTCGTTGCTTCGAGAGAAATTTTTGGTCTCCATGCGTTATGGAGCTCGATCGAATCATTGGACTATAAAATAACACCTGAATTGCAGTCGAAAATGATGCTCCGAACGCAGCGAATGGCCCGCAGAGGTACGCGTTGGCTGATTAAGAACTATCGCACCGGCATTGATATTGAAAGTGTTATTGCCTTGTACCGTGAAGCGACTCAAACCTTGATGGCGCAACTTTCGGATATTCTGCCGGGGCAAGCAAAGGAGATCTGGGAAAAAGACATCGCGTCAATGGTTGAAGGCGGAGTGCCAGAGGAGTTGGCCCGTGCCGTCGCTTCAACTGATATGGCTTATATATCGCTAGGTATTGTTGCCGTTGCACAGAATATGAATCAAAAACCGATCGATGTCGCCATGGGTTATTTCGCTGTTGGCGAAGCCCTCGGACTCGAGGCATTTGCGCGTCTTGTTAATGCGCTTAACGTCAACACGCATTGGCAAGCTATGGCAAGAGAGTCGTATCGTGACGATTTAGAATGGCAACAACGCCGCATTACGCAAGGCTTGTTTGTTAACATTAAGAAGTCTGACTCTCTTCCTAAAGTGATTGAAAGCTGGTTAGACGAGAATCATATTTTGGTCGATCGTTGGCTCAAAATGTTAAATGAAATCAGAGGCGTTAATGAGCCTGAATTGAGCATGTATAGCGTGGCGATCCGAGAGCTTCTCGACTTGTCTCAAGCAACTATGCCGGAATTTTAAGATGGCGTTAGTGCGCATGCGCGCATCAGAATAAGCGAGAAGGGCGGAAACTATTTATTCACTAGTTGAATAAGTAGTTTCTTCCGCCTAATTCGCAGATAAACAAACTACTGCGGGCGCGGCTGCATTGCTTGTCGCTTAGCATAGACAGCTTTGCTGGGCGCGAACTGACACCTAGGCTGCGCTTATCCTTCTTTAGAAACTCAAACATGGTCGAAAAACGCTGATTAAAATCAACGTTACGGCGCAGTAGGTCCAAGTACAAAAAATAAAACTTTGAATACGTCATCGTGACCCCTCCAAGCCCGATACTCATCATTTTGTCTAAGTAAACCAAGTAAGCTTCCGTCAAATAAAACTCAAAATTATCGTCTTGTGGCGAGCTTTCTATGAAGGGCAGCGTCAGCGTGTTGTTGCGACTCAGCGCATCACGTTGCAATGCGTTGTTTTGCTTATTCGTCACTTGGTTAAACGTCATCCCGCCACAGTGGATAGACGATTTATCATAAGTGCACTGCGAAGCCTCGTTGGTTGCAGTCTCAAGTCGCTGTTTAGGTGAGGTTTGAGGGTCACGGCTAATCTCAACTACTTTTGGCTCGTCTACGCTAACTGATTGCTGCGGCTCACGCATCTTCGCGGATCGACTCGGCAGGCTAATAGGAATGCGAAGCGCCTGTGCATGAGGCTTTAATAAGAGTGCTTGAGTGATCTCTGAGTTTTTCTGAAAATCGGTAAAATTCGGAAGCTTACTCCTACGTCCTGAGCTCGCGATTTCGCAATACAATGTTTCATAATAGGTTTGCGCATACGAAAGACACTTCGAAACCTCACGAGCGCTCCCATCTAAAGGTGCAAACAGAAGAAACAAGCTGATGATAAAAGTGACGGGCGTGAAAGTGTTATGCGATCGCGCTTTTACCGATATTAAGTCTCGATTCGAGCTAGGTACCGGCCGAAACGTTAAGGAAACTGTCTTCATAATATGTGTTGCCATCCAGATCGAAGGTGCAAATTTGTTTCTTGTTGAGTTGTATCGCTGTCTATCAACTAAACTATTACTAACGTCATTAGCCGCGGCCTTGTCGTCAGTGCCCAAAGGCAAGGGCATCAAATAATAATATAAAAAGGGGAGCTTTGTAGAATCATGACAAAAACCCGTAACGCGCCAGCAATAGTGAGCAAGCCAAACTCCCTTGACGAGCATGACTCGATAGGATGGAGCAAAAGCCTGCCAGACGACTTTTATAGACATGTTTCGGTTAATTTAAAACAGGCAACCGGAGTGCTCTCTTTTGGCCATGCGGCGTCGTTGTCATTTTCTCAGCTATGTGATGTCGCTGTGCGTACTTCTTTATCAACGTTAATCGCTGGTATTAGTATTCCAGCGGGTTACCGTGGAGACAAGCTTTCTAGTGAACTTAAAAGACAGGGCCTTAGTCGCTCACAACTACAAGACGCCCATAACCTTTATCAGGCTGAGCTGAGCCAGTTAACCGTTGTTAACGCTAAACGTCCGCGCGGTGTCAAAGGTGGTGAGTTTGTAAAGGTTTCATGGGATAGCGCTTATGGACACAGTGTTTGCCAGACAGATCACTATGAGCAAAACGAGCGCAACCGACGCGTATGCGCTTATCATTGGAAACATGACGGTAAGCCGCGTCCTACAATTATCTTTTTACACGGGTTCGCAGCAAGCACATGGGGGTTGAATAACTACTTTATGAGGGTGGAGGAGTTCTACCGCCGGGGATACGACGTGGTTCTAAAAACACTGCCCCATCACGGCGCGCGCAGCGGCAAAGGGCGATTGCTGAGTGGCTTCAATTACATTAGTGGTGGTGTTCATCACTTGAATCACTCGGTCGCGCAAAGTACGTTCGATACGCGAAGCTTGTTGGACTATCTGTTAAGGAATAGTAGCGGCGTAAAAGTTGGGCTGTGCGGCATGAGTCTCGGAGGTTACACGTCTGCCCTGATGGCTGGGCTCGAGTCGCGCTTTGAGTTTGTAATTCCGATTGTGCCGATTATTAGCATTCCTGATGCGATGATGGCTTGGCGGCCTCTTGATAAAGCTATTAGTAAAATAGTAAACGACCACCACTTGGACATACCCACGCTACGGGATGTCATGGCGGCTCATAGTCCTTTGTCTTTTAGTCCATTATTACCGCCTGAAAAACTCATGATTGTCGCCGGCCAAGGCGACAGAATGGCGCTTCCTCATCACGCAGAAGCACTGCAAAAGCATTGGGGTGACTGCGAACTGCAATGGTTTAGAGGCTCTCACGTACTACCGATGCAGCGAGAACGAACGCTGCAAGCAAAGTTCCGCTTTTTGGAAAATATCGATTTCTAGGCAAGTTGAATACGCCACTAAGTCAAAAGTAGTGAAAGAGTGATTCGCGATATTCGCCGCTGGTAGCTCAGTGAGTCTGGTTGTCACTACTGCACAATGGCGACAGATTTTATTTGGGCCCAGACGTGCATTCCTTTTACTAGCCCAAGTCTGTAGAGACTTTTTCGCGTAATGCTTGCGATCAGAAAGTCATCACCTGTTTGCAGCTTCACTAGAGCCATAGACTGCTCAGCCTTCTCAACCACGTCAATAATTTCGCACTCTAACCTGTTAAGAATACTAGAATGGTCTTCCGCGCTTAGCGAGAGGCTAATGTCTTTCGCCAGTATCCGAACGCGTAAGTCGGCACCCACGGTGGCAGATACCTCAGCCACCAAAAGGTCACCGCCAGAAAGCGCAACGCGAGACAAACTCCACTCTGGTTCGTGTGTTTTATACGTTCCGGATAACAATACGCCGGTATCTTCCTGCAGGGAGAAAGGCACATCCATTTGAGAAAATACCTCTTGCACGGCCCCCTCAGCGACAACCTTACCTTGTTCAAGAACAATTATGTGGTCTGCGAGGCGAGCGACCTCATCTACTGAATGGCTAACGTAAAGAATGGGTACATTTGCATTTTGTTTCAACAGCTCTAGGTAGGGGATTATCTCTCGCTTTCTACTGATATCTAACGCTGCTAGTGGCTCGTCCAACAGCAATAATGATGGCTCGGTCAATAAGGCGCGAGCGATCGAAACACGCTGACGCTCGCCACCGGATAACTGACTCGGAAATCGATCTAGCAGGTGACTAATACCCATGATCTCGATCACCTTTCGACTCAGGCCTTTCGTTCGTTTTTTGGCTCGCTTGCGCGCATAGCGCAAATTTCCGCTTGCCGTAAGGTGGCCAAACAAACTCGACTCTTGAAAAACGTAGCCAATTGAGCGCTTGTGCGTTGGCAAAAAGAATGTACTGTTTTGCCAGTTTTCGTTGTTGACGACAACGCTACCCAACGCCTTACGCTCTAGTCCGGCAATGCTTCGAAGCAGACTAGTCTTACCAGAGCCCGAGTGACCAAAAATTGCAGTCACACCTGCGCCTGGCAAGCTGACGTTAACCGCGAGTGAAAAGGGGGGGCTAGAGCCGCCACCAAAATCCAAGCAAAGTGATACGTCAATGGTCGAAATACCGCTGGCCTTTTTGTTGCTGTCTCCTCTATGCGGCTCGTTCACTTCATACTCCACTGTCCGCCGCGCTTACTTTGAAACCAGTACAGACATAGCAACACGACAAAGGAAAATACCACCATCGTGCCGGCTAAGGTATGCGCTTGGCCATAGGCAAGACTTTCAACATGATCATAGATTTGTACAGATACGACGCGAGTTTCGCCGGGAATATTACCTCCAATCATCAAGATCACACCAAACTCTCCGACTGTATGGGCAAAGCCGAGAATCGTAGCGGTAATAAACCCCGGTTTTGCTAAAGGTAGCACCACCGTAAAAAACTGGTCGAGACGCCCGGCGCCAAGTGATGCTGCGACTTCTAGTGGGCGATCGCCTAAACCTTCAATCGCATTTTGGATGGGTTGCACAACAAAGGGCATCGAATAAAAAACAGATGCAACAACTAGCCCGCCAAAGGTGAACGGCAGGGTACCGAGACCTAAGCTTTGTGTTAACTGCCCAACAAACCCGTTCGGCCCCATCGCGATGAGCAAATAGAATCCTATTACCGTAGGGGGAAGCACTAAGGGTAGCGCGACGATGGCAGAAATAGGCCCTTTCATCTTGGAATTGGTTCGTGCTAGCCAGTAAGCGATTGGCGTACCAATCAGCAACAAGATGATCGTGACTGTCGACGCAAGCTTGAGCGTTAGCCAGATGGCTGAAATGTCTTCTGGGCTAAAGTTAATCATGATTAGTGCTTACCGAATAGCCTGATTTTGAAATAATACTAGTCGCCACGTCTCCTCGCATAAAATCAAAAAACTGTTGCGCAATTTGTTTCGCTTGCCCTCTGTTTAACACCACAAGGTCTTGGCGAATTGGGGAGTAGAGGGCGTCAGGCACTATCCATTTCGATCCATGAAATTGACGGCGCTTATCGAGTCTATCGAGACCTTCACCATAAAGCTGCGCGAGTGCGATAAAACCCATTTCTGCATTACCCGAATGAATAAACTGATACGCTTGCGCAACGTTCTCTCCTTGGACTAATTTTGATTCACTCGATACAACCAAGCCTAATGCATTAAGCGTTTCGATAGCAGCGCGGCCATAGGGTGCAAAGCGTGGGTTTGCCAGAGCGACATGGGTATAATCACCGGATTTAAGTCGTGACGCCTTTTCATCAATGGCATTTGAGTCAGCTGACCAAAGAACTAAGCGCCCAAGTGCGTACGTGAATTGCTGAGAAGAATCAGCATGCCCGAGCGCAACGAGTTTGCTAGGCAGTTCTTGGTCTGCAGATAGAAATAAATCAAAAGGCGCTCCATGAATTATTTGCGCGAAGAGTTTACCTGAGGAACCATACGAAACGATGACATTATGTGAAGTCTGTTGCTCGAACTGCTTAACCAAGCGCTTCATTGTTCCTGAAAAGTTTGACGCAACCGCCACCTTCAGTGATTCAGCATGCGAATACTGAGCAGCTACCGTTACGAGTAATAACGTGCTCACGCAGATCAAAAAACGGGCGATTGGACGCCATCGTGTCGTTACACTTGACCAGAATGTGTTTGCTAATGAGTCGTGCAATATATTGCCATTGTTTGTCACAAAAAATTGGCTAGCATAGTGATTTATCAGCCCATGAATCGCAAGCGATATACTTAGCGAATATGAGGTATGCGTGTTAGCTTAGCCAGCACTAATAGGTAAGCTCGATAAGAAATTTTTGGCTTAAACAAAAAAATAATCACGGAGAAATAATGTGAATACGGTTTCTATGGCTCAAGCTATTCCTGCAGTGACATGGTCAACTGTGTCGATGGAATGGATGCTCGTAACCGCCGCGGGTGTTTTGTTGTTTTCACTTTTTGAAGCGTGGTTAGCAACGCTCATTCTGTATGCGAAAGTTAACTGGCTGAAAAAGATATTTCCCTCGACTCACAATCTGATTCGTTCTCATATCGACTATTTAATGATGACGTCTTTGTTAGGCGTCAGTTACTTTTTTTGCTGGCTTTTAAACATCGTTTTGCCGAGTTCAATTATCGTTATTCTTTGTATAGGCGTGATCTACAATCCTTTTGGCTTTTTTGTAAAAGCGATCAACCCTAAAGCGGGACAGAGCGAAACGCTCGTCGGAAAGATCATGGTCTGCCTTGGTTTTCTGCCGACTACCATAGGCTTTGGATACGTAATGGTAGCGGTGATTGATGCGCTTGTTTAACGCGCTATCTGTTGTTATTTCATAACCCCTTTCTGGCGTCTACTGCGGCTTGAAAGGTCCATACCAGAATGCGAGTTTTTTTATTGCCCTGGTTCATGTCAATGCGCTTTACCTCATGAGCACCCAATTTATCTAGCATTTTTATAGAGGGTGCCATGTTTTCGTTTTTGGAGACCAAAGACGTAAACCAGCGGCATTGTTGAGAAAACAGAGCACTTTCTTTAATCATTCTTTTTAGAAATAAACGTTCACCGCCATTGCACCAAAGTTCAGCGCCTTGGCCGCCGAAGTTGCGTTTGTTTGTTGGCTTCTCGTGTGTCTTACCGGAAGATTTTTCGGGCTTGATTTCGCCTTTCTCTAGGTTGTTCCTTTTACGCTGGTTTGCTGCAAGTGCAGCGGCGGGCGAGTCGTAAAACGGCGGGTTACATACCGAGATGTCAAACTGCTCATCTGGCAGAATAATTCCCGAGAAAATGTGCCCAGGATCAGTTTGTATTCGTGTAGCGAATAAACGAGACAAACTTGGGTTTTTGCAAATAATTGTATTTAAGCTGTCGAGAGAGTCTTGATTAGTGTCAGAACCAACACACGTCCAACCATATTGGGCAGCAGCCAATAGGCCATAAATCCCACTTGCGCCGGTACCAATATCCAGTAATTTGATTTCCTGTGTTTTACCGGTTGTATTTGAGTCTGATGCCAAGAGGTCCGCGATATGATGTATATAGTCGACGCGTCCAGGGACGGGAGGGCAAAGCGCGCCTTCCGGAAGTTTCCAATCATCGATACGATAATAGAGCTTGAGTAGCGCGGCATTGAGTACTTGTACTGACAAGGCGTCACCAAAATCAATGGAAATATGTGATTCTGAATGTGTGACGAGAAACCGTTGTAGCTCGGGATAAACTGAAACTAAGCGAGGGAAGTCATAACCATGCTTGTGAATATTGTTTGGGTGAAGTGTCTTAACTCCGTTTTTGGTGGCGCGTATCTGGCTCGGAGATCGCGCCGGTCGCTTTGATCTGTTTTTGTCATTCATCAAGGATTACTTTCGTTCAGTGGGCAAGTGCCGGACGCCGGATGGCTATCAGCGATTTACTATAACTGAACATGAGTCTAATGGCCCGAGGCAAGACAGTCGACGCCATAAATGGCGCCGAACTAAATCACCTTTCTCATGTAGACGACGGTGAGGCTAGGCCAAATGACTCTTTAAGTCCAAACTGGTTGAGCAGCTTGTGACTTTGCAGCCCCAGAACACTTACCGTTGCCATGACGCCGCCCATCAGCGCACCACCGACACCGCACGTGAGTACATCTTGCCCGGTTAGATAGAGCCCGGGAATAGTAGTTTTAGGGCGCAGCCATGATTGCTCAAAGCGACTCGGATCGTGATTTAGACCATACAGCTCGCCCTTTTTGTATCCGCAAAAGAAATCTGTCGAAAGCGGCGTGCTCGTTTCGTAGTAATCAATCTTTCCGCGCAAATGTGGCATCTTGCTATATAAAGCTTCGAGCATACGCTGCGTGAATAACGCTTTGAGCGCTTCATACTCTTCGCCTCGTTTTCCCCAAGGCTCGTCTTTCCATTTTGCAAACCATTCAAACGGGCAGGGCGCGACGATTTCGATGGTCGACTTATTTGGATTCTGTCGTTGCCATTCTGGGTCTTTTGCTGAGGGAAAGGAGATATATACGGCTGGAAAGGCCTGCGTCATATCCGCTTCGAAGTCTTTGTAGGCTTGGTCTGCATCATAATGGGGAAAAATCCAAAAATTAGTTTTCGGAAGCTTAAGGTTGCTAGGGCTGTCCTTTAAACCAATATACATTCCTAAATGTGCTTTAGACGATTCTACTGACTTTAGATGCTTGTCGTAGCCATGTTTGGCCACCAATTCTGCTGGGACCAAACTATTGAATGTGTTGATGACCCCGGCTCCGCTGATAACCGAGTCTGAGCGAATGATGTGGCCGTCAGCCATCTCTACGCCGACCGCTTTACCATTCTCAATGGCTACCTGTTTGACCGATGCATAGGTGAGCAGGTCCCCGCCTGACTGTTGAATGACGGGAATAATAGTGTCCGCAATCTTCCATGCACCACCGACGGGATAGTAAGCACCACCCAGATAATGGCGAGCAATAAGCGCATGAATCAAGAAGCTGCTTTCTTTCGGCGGCAAACCGCAGTCGCCATGTTGGCCTGTCAGGACAGCGATTAGCTTGGGGTTCTGAGTCAAACTACTTAGGGCTTCGTAGGTCGTTTTTCTGAAATAAGCCGGTAGTGCGTATTTCTTAAAGAGCCCGTAAGGCGCTTTAAGAGTGCTAGGGAGTAACTTATCTGCGACTTTTAAAGGAATGTATCGGGTAACGGCGTCTAGCATTCCGAGGTATTTATCAATCGCGCAAGCTTCAGTCGGGAAATGTTCTATTAGGCCCGAACGAAAAGCGTCGCGCCCCGCACGAAGGTTGTACTCTTCGTCTCCGAAATAAAAACGATCATAATTATCATCCATTTTTGCCCAACGCAGCTTCTCATCGGTGATGAAATCAAAAATTTTGCGCAGGGATGAATTAGGGTCGCCAACTTCGCCTATATAGTGCACGCCGACATCCCATTCATAACCGTTCCGCGAATAACTATGGGTGTAACCCCCGGCTGTATAATGCTGCTCGAGTACCAACACTTTCTTACCTGCCTTGGACATCAATGCCGCTGTCGTCATACCGCCGATGCCCGAACCGATCACAATTGCATCGTAATGGTCGTCAACGCGGGTTGCTCGATAGCGCCTGCCGATTCTTAATGTACTCGGCTTTGGGGGTGAGTTAGGGCTTTTCGACGGTAAAGAGCTTTGGTTGGTTGCTTTGGTCATGTTGATTGCCATTAAAAATGTGAAAGCTGCCGTTGACGTGAAGATTTAGGTAATTCTGGTGACATTACGGAATCTAAGCGTTTTTGGGGCAACGCTAGTTGATCAATATTTACACTGTAAAGACTTGAGCGTGTAATCGCAATGATTTTGATTGGCTAATCTAAAAACCATTGCGCAAGCGCAGGTAGACCATGGACGCAAACAAGATCGTCACGCCCCGATTGCGCAGCGTTCGCAAGACTAGAGGGCTTCTTGAATGCAGACTTTGCCTTTGCCTTCGCGTTTCGCGCGATAGCAGGCTTGATCAGCGACTTTAAGCAAGCTGGCGTAGCTCAGCTCTTGGTTTCTGGTGTAGCCGATGCCTATGCTCGCGCTAAGGGCGGGGTTATCACCGACTAGACCATCGCCAAATTCGCTAACCGCATTAAGGATTTTGTTGCCGATGACAACGGCATCATCTAAGTGATCGGCATGCAAGCAAATCATAAATTCGTCGCCACCGAAGCGTGCAGCAATATCCGTCTTTCGAATGTTGGCTCTGATAATATCGCCCACGTTTCGTAAGGCGTCATCGCCGGCATGATGTCCGAGTAAGTCGTTTAATTGTTTGAAGTTATCGAGGTCGATAAACATTAGGGTGTTGATGTTATCTTCTGCTAGTTGTCCTTGTTTCTCATCATATAGATTTTGAAATTCATCGCGGTTTAACAAGGATACCAGCGTGTCGTGTGTGGCTCGATAACGCAGCGAGTAGCTCATTTCGATATTTGAAACCATGGCGGCTTCTGTCTGTCGAGCAGTTCGATGCATCACTACAATTAATAAAGTTAGCATGATGCCCACAGCATGGTGAACTTCGGTGCCGTCGTACATTAGTCGAACAATTAAAGGGATCGTGCTTAAAAAAAGAAAGAGCCGATAGCTAGTTAAGTCAATGCCGTGGGTACCTACAGCAGCGGCGCCTGAACCTCCAACGAGCATGATAATAAAGGCTTGATACATTGGCAGGTCAGGATGGAAGAACAGGGTGGCAAGTATGCCAAAATGAATACCCGAAACAGCGGTTAGGACGTGATGCGCGCGCAGCCACTGTTTGCTCGATAAGCGAGCGGAATTGGAAGAGTATCCCTTGAGCAGTGCGACGCGAAAAAAATTAAGGCACTGGCCGAATATAAACCAACTAAGTAGGGGCTGTAAGGGAAAGACTTGTATCAACAAATAGAAAGCGAGGAATATATTAATAAGATTGCCGACGATGGCGCCAAGAGCACTCTTAAACAGTGCCGCCACAACTTGTTGTTCAGACCATTCTTCTTTCTTTTTCTCATAATCCGTATTGATGGATACTGTCGACACTTACGTAATCACCTACTCGTTGCACGCGAAGTTTTGCTGAATAATGTTTAAGCGCTTGATTTAGCGTTTAAACATATAATCGATAGAACTCGCGAAAATAAAATTCCCTTTATGCCGAAAGAGTATAGATGAAAAAAATAGAAGGGTGCACGCAAAGCAAAAAGAAGGTGTTGTGGTTTTTAGTTATGTATTAGCGCTTGGCCTGCTGAGCATGGCTTGAGACCATGCTCAGCAGTGCTTCATCGTGCTAAGTACCGGGATGAAGGGTTTTGCCAAGAATATGGCTATCATCTTGAATGACATGTGATGCACGACCAACGATAAGAGGGTCGGGGGCGCGGACTTGGTCAGCGCTGTTTTCGCAATAGGGAATAGAATACAAAAAATGCTGCATGCAGGCTAAGCGAGCGCGTTTTTTGTCGTTGGATTTTACTACCACCCAAGGAGAATCCGCGGTATCCGTGTAAAAGAACATTGCCTCTTTCGCTTCTGTGTAGTCATTCCATTTTTCTTGCGCTAGTTTATCAATTGGGCTGAGTTTCCATTGTTTGAGTGGGTCGGTTTCTCTTTTCTCGAAGCGTCGCGTCTGTTCTTCTTCGCTCACTGAAAACCAATACTTAAACAGGCGTATTCCGCTACGTACTAGCATCCGTTCCAGCTCTGGTGTTTGTCTCATGAACTCAAGGTATTCACTTGGCTCGCAGAAGTTCATCACACGCTCGACGCCTGCACGGTTGTACCAAGATCTATCAAACAATACGATTTCGCCCTCAGTAGGGAGGTGCTTGATATAGCGCTGATAATACCATTGCCCTTTTTCTTCTTCGCTCGGCTTTTCGAGAGCGACAACGCGTGCGCCCCGAGGGTTTAGATGCTCCATAAATCGTTTGATCGTTCCACCCTTGCCAGCGGCATCGCGACCTTCAAATATGATGACTACTTTCTCGCCGGTTTCTTTCACCCACTTCTGCATTTTCAGAAGCTCTGTTTGGAGCTGGCGTTTTTGCGCCTCATAGGTTTTTGCGCTGATCTTTGTCTTGTACGGATAGTCGCCCGACTTAAATGTCTCCGCGATTTGACTCGGGTTCTGCCTGATTGCAGTGAGGTGCTCCAATGTCTCGCTTATGTCTTGAGGGGACTCATTACTAGCAACGCTGTCTATTGGTGCTTCGCTTAGCGCTGTGTTGGTATCTTCGCTCATCAAAATACTCCTTTTAAAAGAGGGGCGTTAAAGAATCGGAGTAGTGGATACCCCGTTGTAAGTAGATTGAGTTTAGTTTAGGCGAGCTTGAATCGAATTGTTCGGCTACTTGCCGCTGCTTTGACTTAGGTCAAATATGATCTTCGGATTACTAGGTTTTTTGTTAAAGAACACTTAGTTCGCGATGCAGAGGGTTAACATTCTCGTGGCGAGAACGAGAAAAGTATGGCTCAAAATTGAACGCAAAACCACGGCGAAGCGCCTAAAATTTATAGCCAACGACACAGTAGGCTTAAGAGTTATCCCAGGTTCGATAGCGTGACCATCAAAGCGCTGACAACAGCTCACGAGCGATAATGATTCGCTGTACTTCGCTTGTTCCTTCATAGATTGTTGTAATGCGGGCATCGCGAGCAAAGCGCTCAAGCGGGTAGTCCTTCAAATAGCCAGCGCCGCCCATCAGCTGCAGCGCGGTGTAACATGCTTTGTTAGCTGCTTCCGTTGAGAACACCTTTGCCATCGATGCGGCTTTGCCGAACTGTCGCCCTTGGTCTTTAAGGTACGCGGCTTGTAATAATAGAAGCTTTGATGCTTCTAGTTCAGTGTACGCGTCGGCCAACATCCATTGTATGCCCTGAAAGTTGGCAATGGCTTGTCCAAATTGCTGGCGCTCCTTAGTGTAGGCTCGCGCATAATCAATGGCAGCAAGCCCAATGCCTAATGCGAGTGAGCCGACCCCGATTCGGCCTCCTGCAAGCTCTCCCACGGCGATTCGGAAGCCTTTGTTTAGCTCACCTAATAGAGCGGAGTCTTCAACAAAACAGTTGTCGAAAACCACTTCGCTCGTGGTCGAAGCATGTTGTCCCATTTTCTTCTCTGCTTTGCTAACCGAAAGTCCTTTCGCCTCTCGCTCGACTAAAAAGCACGAAATACCTTTGCCTTTGGGCGCGTCTTTGTCTGTCACTGCCCAAACTACGAAAACGCCAGCGAACTCTGCGCTGGTAATATACTGCTTGGCGCCATCAAGCACCCAGCCATTCGCTGTGCGGGTTGCGCTGCAACGCATCGCAGAAGGGTCCGAACCAGCTTGTGCTTCGGTCAAACAGAAGCCGCCTGCTGCGTATTCGCCACTGCAGATTTTAGGAAGGTAGCGTTCTCGCTGGGCGTCATTGCCTACACTTTGAATCACCTCAGCAACCATATTTGTCACGGATGTCGTCACTGCAGTGGATGCACAGGCGCGCCCTAGCTCAGTGAGTGCGAGGCTGAACGCTATTGTGCCTGCGTTCGTCCCGCCATATTGCTCAGCGACATTCAGCCCCATAAACCCATTCTCTGCCAAAGTGCGAAGGCTACCGAGAAATGCCAGACGGTCACCAACTTGGTCCAGGCGTTCAGCCAGGGGTGCCAATTCAGACTCTGCTATGCGCTCGGCTGTTTGTTGAATGAGTGTCTGCTCTTCCGTCAGGGAAAAATCCATTGCTTGGGCTCCGTTCTTGTGTACTTAGGTCGCGATAGTGTCATTTGTGGAGCATGTTAGCCGACATTGCGCGCAGGCCCCACTAAAACAAATCTTTAATATTCTGGTGGCAGAGTTTCTACGCCGATAAAGAGTAAGCAAAGTCGGTTGCCCATTGACGGGATATAAGCGAAAATACCGCGCCTTTTTAAATCCAGTTTGGGAGAACTTTGAATGCCATCTCGTCGCCAACTCGCGAATGCTATCCGTGCCTTAAGTATGGACGCCGTCCAAAAAGCCAAATCTGGCCACCCCGGGGCGCCCATGGGGATGGCTGATATTGCAGAAGTTCTTTGGAATTCCTATTTAAGTCATAACCCGGCCAACCCAGACTGGGTCAACCGTGACCGGTTCGTGATGTCTAACGGCCACGGCTCTATGTTGGTTTATTCATTGCTGCATCTCACGGGCTATGCGTTGACGATCGATGACTTAAAAGATTTCCGACAGTTGCATTCTAAAACGCCAGGTCATCCAGAGTATGGTTATGCGCCAGGTATTGAAACAACCACAGGGCCACTAGGTCAGGGTATTGCCAACGCTGTCGGTATGGCCATGGCTGAAAAAACGTTAGCCGCTCAATTTAACAAAGATGGTCACGAAGTTGTCGATCATTACACCTACGCGTTTACGGGTGACGGTTGCTTGATGGAGGGTATTTCTCACGAAGTATGCTCGTTCGCAGGCACACAAGGACTTGGTAAACTCATTATTTTTTACGATGACAACGGTATCTCAATTGATGGCGAAGTCGAAGGCTGGTTTACGGACGATACGCCAAAACGCTTCGAATCATATGGCTGGCAGGTAATCCCTGCCGTTGATGGTCATGACGCCGATGCACTTGTAGCAGCTGTTGAAGCCGCGCGCGCAAACACTGATCAGCCGACGTTAATTTGTTGTAAAACCTTGATAGGGTTTGGCTCGCCGAATAAAGAAGGCAAAGAAGATTGTCACGGTGCACCACTGGGTGACGAAGAAATTGTATTAACACGTCAGAAGCTCGGATGGGAGCATGACGCGTTTGTGGTACCGGACGATATTTACAGCGCGTGGAACGGCGCACAAAAAGGCGCTGATGCAGAAGCAAACTGGAATGCACAATTCGAGGCGTATGCAAAAGCGTACCCAGAGTTAGCGGCTGAATTAACACGACGCATGTCAGGCGACTTACCCGCCGGATTCTCAGAGAAAGCTCAGGCTTATGTTGAGGCATGCCAGCAAGAAGGCAGCACGGTTGCCAGTCGTAAGGCATCGCAGAATACATTGAATACCTTTGGCCCCTTGTTGCCAGAATTTTTAGGCGGTTCCGCTGATTTGGCACCCTCTAACTTAACAATGTGGTCCGGGTCCAAAGCTGTTGAGAAAGACGACGCTGCCGGAAACTATGTTCATTACGGTGTGCGCGAATTTGGTATGGCTGCGATCATGAATGGTGTTGCGCTTCATGGCGGGTTTATTCCATACGGCGCCACCTTCTTAATATTCATGGAATACGCACGTAACGCTGTACGAATGGCGGCGCTGATGAAACAACGTGCTATTTATGTCTTCACCCATGACTCGATTGGTCTAGGCGAAGACGGTCCAACACATCAGCCGGTCGAACAAATGGCGAGCTTGCGAACTACGCCTAACATGAGCCTATGGCGTCCATGTGACGCGGTAGAGTCTGCCGTTGCTTGGAAACAAGCGGTTGAACGTTCGGATGGACCGACGTCCTTGATCTTCTCGCGACAAGGCCTCCCTCACCAAGAGCGCAGCGCACAGCAACTTGCTGATATCGCAAAAGGCGCTTACGTACTTAAAGACTGTGATGGCACGCCAGACTTGATCTTAATCGCAACAGGGTCTGAAATTGGCTTGGCTCAATCAGCAGCGGCGGTGATTACTGAGCAGGGCAAACAAGTGCGAGTGGTTTCAATGCCTTCCACTGACGTATTTGACAAGCAAAGCGCTGAGTACAAACAACAAGTATTACCCTTAGAGGTCACAGCTCGTATCGCAGTAGAGGCGGGCATTGCAGACTATTGGTATAAGTATGTTGGCTTAGATGGCCGCATCCTTGGCATGGAAACCTTTGGCGAATCTGCACCGGCTAACCTGCTGTTCGAAGAGTTTGGGTTCACCACAGACAATCTTGTGGCGATGGCGCAGGAGCTGCTCTAATCCGACTTTTAGTAACTAAGCGCGTCGGGTGTGTTTGAGCGATGGCAATTAGAGTAGCGATTAATGGTTATGGCCGAATTGGTCAATGCGTGCTGCGGGCTTTATATGAGTCCTCTCACCGCGGCGAAATTCAGGTCGTGGCTATTAACGAGCTGTCTGACATTGAGACGATAGCCTATCTGACGCGTTATGACACAACGCATGGCCGCTTTCCTTTGCAGATTTCTGTGAAAGGCGGCCAAACACTTTGTGTCGACGGCGATGAGATCAGCGTGTATCGCAGCGAAACGCCAGAAGATCTTCCTTGGAAAGAACAAAAGATTGATGTCGTCTTAGAGTGCACAGGCGCTTTTGGCGCTCGCGAAGATGCAATGAAACACATCGCTGCAGGCGCAAAACGTGTGTTGTTTTCTCACCCGGCAGACGCAGAAACTGACGTTGACCGAACGGTTGTATTCGGTGTCAATCATGACTCCCTCAGTGAGGACGATCGGATCGTTTCCAATGCGTCATGCACAACGAATGCGATTATCCCCGTCATTGACGCCTTGGACCGAGCGTTTGGAATTGAAGCCGGAACGCTTACCACGATTCATTCTGCAATGAACGATCAGCCAACCATTGACGCCTATCATCATCATGATTTGCGGCGCACACGTAGCGCCATGCAAAACATGGTGCCAGTTGATACGGCCTTGGCAAAGGGCGTAGAACGCCTACTGCCTCATATGTCTGGAAAGCTAAATGCCGTTGCGATCCGGGTCCCGACGGTTAATGTTTCGGCATTGGACCTAACAGTTTATGTATCGAAGAATACGGACGCACAAGCCGTTAACGATGTGTTGGCGACTGCCGCAAGTAGCGCGTACTGCGGGGTGTTGGCCTACACACAAGAACCCTTAGCGTCTTCTGACTTTAACCATGACGTCCACTCGGGGACGATAGATGGCAGTCAAACCCGCGTTTCGGCAGGATCACTAGTCAAGGTGCTCACATGGTTCGATAACGAATGGGCGTTTGCGAATCGAATGCTAGATGTGACAAAACATTGGATAAAAGCGTAGCGAACTAACAAAACTTAGCTGCGCCGGATAAATATTTTTAGTTTAAGGAGATGTCATGAGCATCATAAAAATGACCGACCTGGACCTTAAAGGGAAGCGGGTTTTAATTCGGGAAGATCTCAATGTCCCAGTCAAAAACGGGACAGTGACGAGTGATGCGCGCATCAGAGCGTCGCTACCAACGATTCAGCACGCGATTGCGGCGGGTGCAAAAGTGATGGTGATGTCTCACTTAGGGCGCCCTACCGAAGGTGAGTACGCTGAAGAGTTTTCGATGAAACCTGTCGCCGAACACTTAGCGTCGCTGCTTGGGCAAGACGTCGCTGTGCTTAAGGACTGGCAAAACGTTCCAGCCTTAGACGACGGACAGGTCGTCATGTTCGAAAATGTTCGCTTTAACGAAGGCGAGAAAAAAGACTCAGAAACGCTAGCTAAAGCGTATGCGGCACTGTGTGACGTTTATGTGATGGACGCTTTTGGTACAGCGCATCGGGCTCAGGCTTCCACCCACGGCGTTGGTGAATATGCGCCTGTCGCGTGTGCGGGGCCTTTGTTGGCGGCTGAATTAGATGCTCTAGCAAAAGCATTGAAAGCGCCCAAGCGACCATTAGTCGCAGTAGTGGGTGGATCAAAAGTATCAACCAAGCTAACTGTTCTTGAATCGCTGTCGACCGTGGTTGACAAGCTTATTGTCGGTGGTGGCATTGCCAACACGTTTTTGGCTGCTGCTGGGAATAACGTGGGCAAGTCCTTGTACGAAAAAGATCTTCTCGGCGCAGCGACCGCACTCGCGGCCAAGACAGAAATTCCGGTGCCGACCGACGTGGTTGTCGGTCAAGAATTTTCGGAAGACGCACAAGCTACACTCAAGGCTGCTGCGGATGTAAACGACAGCGATATGATCTTTGACGTCGGCCCAGAAACCGCTAAAACGTTCGCTGCTATCTTGAAAGACGCGGGCACGATCATTTGGAACGGCCCTGTGGGCGTGTTTGAATTCGACCAGTTTGGCGATGGAACAAAGGCGCTATCAATGGCGATCGCAGAAAGTGATGCATTTTCGATCGCGGGGGGTGGTGATACCTTAGCGGCAGTTGATAAATACGATATCGCCGATAAAGTATCGTATATTTCAACGGGAGGCGGAGCCTTCTTAGAATTTGTAGAGGGTAAAGTATTACCCGCCGTTGCAATGTTGGAAAAGCGTGG
>ENA-OSET01000168-OSET01000168.1-sediment-metagenome-genome-assembly--contig:-NODE-168-length-74557-cov-10.616031_pt1 | contig 74557 bp, 72 predicted proteins | sample MGYA00237882_ERZ534229 | MGnify/ENA primary metagenome ERZ534229 (study PRJEB26408, sample SAMN06266212) | sediment metagenome | isolation source: Hudson Canyon methane seep mesocosm | place... | reverse complement strand
GTGAATCAGAAATAAATTAAATAATGGCTGTTGATGGAATTGCTTGCCTAAAAGCTAATTTTTCTACAGCTTGGTTAGGTGCAAAAAAAATATCGAGTTCAAATGATGGATTTAAAACTAATAATAATGAATGTTATATCAATATTCTGGTACTTCATTCCGCTCCTGATTTTAATTGTGATTTTCAAGTCACCTTGGTTCAAAGGTTATATTGGGGAAGTGATTGTAAACTTCACAATAAACATACGACTTGATAAAGATGATTATCACCTTATAAAGAATGTGACTCTTCCTACAGAAGACGGAACAACACAAATCGATCATATCTTAGTTTCATCGAAAGGGATTTTCGTTCTTGAAACAAAGAACATGAAAGGCTGGATTTTCGGTTCAGAGAAGCAGAGGCAATGGACACAGAAAGTATTCAAACATACAAGTAAATTTCAAAATCCATTGCATCAAAACTATAAACATACAAAAACGCTTTCTTCTTGCTTGGATATTCCTGATTCAAAAATATTCTCTGTCATAGTTTTCGTCGGCGACAGTGAGTTCAAGACTGAAATGCCAGAGAACGTGACTTATGCAGGTGGGTTTATTCGGTATATAAACTCAAAGCAAGAAACGATCTTGTCAGCTACTGAAATAAGGTTAGCGATTCAAAAAATAGAAACTGGCCGTCTCAAACCTTCTATAAAGACTCATAGAGAACATGCTCAGCATGTCAAAGATATCAAAGTTCAGAAAGCATTTGGTAAATCCTGCCCTAAGTGCGGAAGCACAATGGTTCATAGAGTTTCAAAGAAAGGTGCAAATGCTGGCAATAAGTTTTGGGGCTGTAGTCAATTCCCAAAGTGTCGTGCAATTTGCACCTGACCTAGGCGTTCAGCGTCAATAGGGAATTTAAATGCTCCAGAATTTTAAATATTCGTATTACATGTTTCTTACTGATCATCTTTTTAGAGACTCCATGCTTAAAAATGGCATGGATGCACTGATTGCTGGTTATGACTCCGAGAATATAATTTTACTCTCATGTGCAAGCTCTGAATTAGACTCGGAGCTTATATCTACATTTATTTCGGCTGCTTATGAATTAGGCGTTAAACTTCCAAAAACTGATAAATATGGAGTTTGGGTTGCTGATTCATATTTTGACTTAGTAGAAGCAGGAATTGATTTGCCAGCTGTAGGTGTTCAGGCTGAATTCAAACGATACTTAATATACGAGGTAATGGCTCTTAGTGAGTATCGAGCTAAAAACGAAGGTCTTCTTATGTGGTGGCCTCTGTGTAATGTAGTACTACAATATTTTTTCGTTGGAGTTATGTATAGCTCAAAAAATCGTGGTTTTTATGCTGGCACCAAATTCTAGTGATCTTATGAATATATTAATTGAGAAGGGAATGTGTAGCGACTTTTCTGTAAAGCTTACTAAAGAAAATATGGAAGGGTATTATCAAGCTCATGGAATTAAATGGAGTGATTGTGATTATCTATCATTTTGTGTTGATAAGTTAAACTTTAGAATCTCAGTTGGTGGTGAACAAATTGGTTTAGTAGTGCTTTCTATCTCTAATCAAGTTTGCAGTATTCTAGATCTTCAGGTTAAGCAAGAATATCAAGGTAAGGGTATTGGTAGTTTCTGCTTAGAATATATTTTCAAGTTGGCAGCTCAAAATGATTGCGCATGGCTTAAATTAGGGGTTTTTACTGATAATCCTGCAGTGAACTTGTATAAAAGATTTGGTTTTATCGTGCATTCTAAGGGAGGAGGGCTACTTAAAATGGAAAAGCCGGTCACGAGTCTTATTAACTCAGGCCATTAACTAAAGCCATTAACTAAAGCAACTAACGATAGCCCAACCCACTAAGGCTATCGTCAAAATCCCCCTAACGATCATTAAGCCATTTTCTTCGCTTTATACTGCTGTACTCCATGCCAAATAAAGGCTGCGCTGGCTTTCAAGTTTCTCATGCTCGGGTTGTAAATAAATCCTTTGAATTGATGTAGGAAGGCAAGCATAAATTGCTCTTGTTCAGCATAATGCTCGGCATAACCGACTTCTAAACGGCCATCGGCTTGAAAAACCGACCATATATTATGGCGACGTACGTAGTTGCGATAACGCTTCATGATGACCTGCATTTGATTAAGCCGACGTAAGCGATTACTTGTTTTTGATCCTGGGCGAACAAGGTACTCCATTAATTGTTCATTACAAAAACCGACTTTGCCAAATTTACTAAAGCGTAACCATAAGTCCCAGTCTTCGGCGGATTTTAATTTATTATCAAAACCACCCAGTAACTTGTAGGTTTTAGTTTTGATCATGACACACGAAGTACCGATGACATTTTCACTGTATATACGCTCTGTGGGTTGTTCTAAAAAATGAAAGTCGTCATCTTCTTTTATTAGGTGTTTAAAGTGAGGCCAGTAATGAAAGCAGTCACCTAGGTCTGTTTTTTCTGGGGTCGTATGATGGTAGTTGGTAAAACTTAATACGGCGCTGGGGTTATCACGGTGGAATCGATACTGTTTTATCAGTTTGTTTTTGTGCCAATAATCATCGGCATCCAAAAAGGCAATCAGTTCGGCTCTTACCCGTTTTAAAGCAAAGTTTCTCGCTCTTGCTGATCCAACGCCGCGTAGATGATACGGTCTTATTTGAGGGTGAATCTCTTGTTGTTCTTGTAACCACTGCCAGGTTCCATCCGTTGAGTTGTCATCAATAATAAGTATTTCGATGTTATGTAAATTTTGCTCGAAAATACTTTCTATTGCCTTCGGTAAATATTCTAAACAGTTGTGTGTAGGTATCACGATACTAACCAGCGGTTTTACATCTACTGGGGTTATCTTTATAAGTTGCTGAGTACTTTTCATAGTCGACCTCTTTATCGTTTATCTATTCATCTTTTATTTTTTAATCTTCATTTTTAATCTTCAAAGTTTTTCTCGTTAACGCTAATTTCTTGTTTGGCACCTGACTTGCAATTTGTTGAGTATATCGCTTGTTTTGCAAGCTCAATGCCAACGAAATAGATGGTATGAAATTACGCGAGAGGATTTGGTTATGAAGAAGATTGCTTATGTGATTCCTGTTTTTCCTATTGCCAGTGAGACCTTTATTACCACCGAAATGAAGGCGCTTATGCACTGTGGACATGAGGTAGAGGGAATCTGCTTTGAACGCAGCCATGAGGATTGCCAAGTCGGGGACGAGGCGATTAATGATGCCATGGTAGATCTGCGCTGCGTAAAGCCATGGATGCTTATGTCTTTGATAACTAAGCTATTTATTAACTTTTATGGCAGCGGTTGGCAGGCTGTTCAGTTTGCTTTTACGCAGCAGGGGATTCGTCCTCGGTCTTTGATTCTACAAGGACTTAAGCTGGCCTATTGGGTTAATAAGTCGGGTTGTGAGCATATTCATGCACACTTTGCTTTGTGCTCTACGGCAACGGCTATTGTTGCGGCCCGTTTCTTAGGACTTAGAGTTTCTTTCACTAGTCATGGTTCTGATGTGTATAAGTCACCGAGTGATTTAGCGCTTAAATTGCAATATGCAGATTTCTCAATTGCAGTTTGCAAACGCATGCAAATTGATTTCAATAATTTCACTCCGGCTGCTCGGGTTTTCACCGTGCCCTGTGGCATTGATATGTCTTTTTTTAGGGCTAATGAATCCGCATTAAAGTTACAAAAACTGTTGTACCTAGGACGCATCTCGGAAACAAAGGGGATTCTGCATTTAATTCAAGCGTTGGCTAAGCTTCCTCCTTCGTTAAGGCCGTTAATTGATATTGCCGGTGATGGGCCTATGAAGCTTGAATCAGAACAGATGGTACGAGACTTTGGTGTGTCTGAGTCGGTGAATTTTTTAGGAGCGGTCAGTCGAGTTTGGGTGCAGCAAAATAGCAGCCAGTATGCGGCGATGGTCTTGCCTTTTTGTAAGGTTGAAGGCGGTATCATGGATACTGGCCCACTGGTGATTAAGGAGGCTTTAGCTTTGAAGCTACCTTTATTGACTACCGATATTATGGCCACGGGGGAGTTTGTTAATTCTGACTGTGCCTTTATAAGTAATTCATCCGATCCTGAAGATCTAGCACGAACCTTGCTAAAGCTACTGGTGGCATTGGATTTTATTGAGTTGGATACCATGTCTCTAGCTCAGCTAGAAGCGGTATTAGGACCTAGGATCCACGAGCTGCAAGAGCTGCTTAAGCATCCTAAGCCAAGTGAGATTATTGAAAGTAAGCTGGAGCAGGGCTATCGCAAGGTGATGTCGGAGTTTTCAGCCAAGCAGCAAGGGATAAGACTTTCAACGATATTTCAAAACTGCCAAGTATTGGAAGATGTGTAACGGGGTCATTATGAAAGCGACGGTATTGAACCAAGCAGGGTATTACGCATTAGGGATCATTATGATGAAAGGTGTTTCATTATTGATGATTCCTTATGTGACCCGTCAATTGAGCCCTACGGAATACGGTACGTTAGAAATCTTGCTTATTTTTGCCGATGTCACAACGATTATTATTGGCTTTGGTTTGGTTGAAGCGTTAAACCGCTTTGTTGGCTTAGCCAATAAAGATTCGGCTGAAACAGAAAGCCTAATTTCAAATTGTTTTGCTTTAGCGTTACTGGTTGCATTGCTAGCGATGGTTACCATTGCTCTGTCGGCGCAGAGCATTGTCAATGTGTTACCGGCGAGCATCAGCAAGTCTCAGTTATTATTAATTACTTTTCCTGCGCTCTTGGAAGGATTGATTGCGATTCCGTTAACCTTAATGCGGATGCAATCTTTGGCGAAACGCTTCTGTTTTTTAAATGTGGCAAAAGCACTATTTCAAGCCGTTATGGTGATTGTCTTATTGCAGTTGGGTTATGGCATTGATGCTATTTTAATTGCCGGTGCAATCGCCAGTTTGTTATTGGTGATTTGTTTAATGCCGTATCAATGGCAGCAAATGGCGCAGCATTGGTGCTGGCAGAAAAGTTTAGACATTCTACGTTATGGTGCGCCGATTGTTGCAGGTCGTTTAGGCTTGTTTGCGATGACGGGCTTAGACCGTTGGTTATTGGCCGATAAAGTGGGAATCGAGTCGTTAGCGGTTTACGCCATTGCGGTGAAGTTTGCACTGATTTTAGGGCTTCTGATGCAGCCTTTTGGCTTATGGTGGTTTCCCTATCGTTTCATCTTATTGAAGCAACCAGCAGGAAAACAACAATGCGCTGAGTATGCCATGCTGGGTACGAATTTAGGCTTGCTGTTAGGGTTTTTAATGATGCTTACGGTCCCTCAATTTATGCAGTTAATCTTGCCGGTTGCTTACCATGATGCGGCGTTGATCGTGGTGGCTTTACTGGCGGTTAATATGGTTAAAAATGCGGGGGATTTACTTAATTTAGGCTGCTTTGTTCATAGCAGTATTAGCCAGATGTGGGTGCAATGGTTATGTGCCGTTTTGGCCGTGATAGGTTATGTGTTATTGATTGAAGACTATGGTATTTGGGCCGCGGCAGGGGTTTTATTTATCGTCTATTGTGTGCGCTTATTGTTATTTTATTATTACAGCCAAAAGGTTTTGCCTTTACCTTATGAGCATCGCAACTGGTTACTTGTTTTACTATTGGGCTGCTGCTTTGTGTGTTTATTACCATTTGTGCAGCTAAGTTTGCTATGGCAGTTTGCATTAGGTCTCTTCTTATCTGCTGTTTATATGTTGATCTTGATTGTTCTTGAGGTTTTTCCTAGCCCTGTCCGTTGGTTGAAAAACAGGGCGCAGCAAAAAATAAAGAAAGATCATTCTAAGGCGGTGACGTTATGAAGGTGACTTTATGATGCCAAGATCGTTGCAAGAAGATAGCCGAGTGAAGCTGGTAATTGCGGTAGCCTTATCATGTTTACTCAGCTCTGTTTGGTTTGTTGTACCTCATCCATTAGTGATTACAGTATTGGCGATTGTGCCGATTGCCTTGGTATTAGTTTTAAAGCTTCCCTTTATCGTTTGCTTAGGCTTTATATTATTTTCTTTCTTCCGGCTTCATGAAGCTTTTCCTATGTTGATGCCGTTTAAAATTCCTTTATTAATGGCGCTAGCTTCTTTAGCGGCATTGGCTTGGCATCTAATTATTACCCGCTCGATAAAACCTTTTTTAACCCCTGAGCTCAGTTGGTTTTTAGCCTTCTTTATTCTTGTTACGTTAGGCATTGCTTTTGCGAGTAATCGCGGGCTGGCGATTGCAGCTTATACGGGCAGTTACGTAAAAATTGCCATTATGGTTTTTGCCATTGCTTGGTTAATACGCACGGAGAAAGAATTTGCGATTGCCTGCAATATGATTGTTATTTGTGGTATCGCGATTGCTTTGGTTGCGGTGAATAATAAAGCCAACGGAATTGGATTGGTGGAGGGGACTCGAGTGACCATTGGTCGAGATATCGATTCGATTTTGGGTGACCCCAATGACTTAGCCTTGGTATTGTCATTCCCAATCAGTTTTGCCGCCGGATTGGCATTAACGAAGGGGCGTAGTCGGTTTAGTCGTTGTTTGGGTATCGCGGGTTACTTTGTTATTGCCAGTGGCATTATTGCAACTCAAAGCCGAGGGGGATTATTAGCGATTGTCGCGGTGAGTAGTGTATTCGCTTTTTATAAAATTCGCTCTAAGCTTTTGGTGGCGTGTTTAGGTGGGGTGGGGATGCTGGTGCTGATTGTCTTTGCCGGTATTTCTGATCGCAGCTCGGGGGGGGCAGGGGAGTCTGGAGTAGATGAATCAGCGCAGGGACGTTTATACGCTTGGCAAGCGGCGTTTAAAATGGCCAATACCCATCCTTTTTCTGGCGTGGGGTTAGACAACTTTACCATGAATTATTTTTTCTATTCAGCCCATTGGGACGGTATGAATCATGCTGTTCATAGTACCTGGTTTGGAGTATTAGCTGAAACCGGTTATATCGGTTTGTGGGTATTTTTGGTTCTGGTGGTTAAAACCGTTAAATCCATGTATCAAACAGTGAATAAATTACAGCCCTTATATGAACGTGGTTTGTGTTCAGCGGTTTTATTTGGCAGTGCACTATCGATTCTGGCGGGACTAGCGGGATTTATTGCATCGGGTACTTTTTTAACTCAAGGCTTTACTTGGCCGATTTATATTTTGCTGGCGTTAAGTATTGCAGTAGGCCAGCAAGCTAAAAAATTAATTAAGCTGTAATGACTGATTGAGACGGAGCATATAATAATGTTATTAAATCGACGTAATGCTAAGTACGGTGTCTTTGTTTTTTTAGCACTGCTATTCGCCGCTATTTTAATTTATTTGGCCTTTGCGGGTTATAAACTGTGGAAATGGAATGCTTATTGGTTTCCTAGCTATTTACAGCAGCAAGTCAGTACGAGTACTCATCCCGATGAGATAGAGCACTTGATGTTTGTAGTGGCTGATCATTATGAACCAGGGTTTGAAAAAGAGGCGGCGATAAAGGCTAACGAAGCGTGGCTAAACGATTATCAACAGGCGGTTGCAGGTAAGCAAGATAGTTACGGTAACCGGTTTGTGTATAACTGGTTTTACCCGTTTGACCAAAGAAACGATGAGGTTTTGCAGCGTCTGCAAGTGGAAGTTGAGCGTGGCGCAGGGGAAATAGAATTTCATTGGCACAAGCCCTGTTTAACCGCAGAAGAATATCAAACTCAGTTAACCGAGGCGGTCAGCTGGTTTCAGCAGTGGGGGGCTTTTAAAGCGTTTAATGCGACTTCGCCACGCTTTGCTTTTATTGCCGGCAATTGGGATTTAGATAATGGCCGTGGAACAGGTTGTGGTATTGATAATGAAATAACGCAACTGAGAGAAGCGGGGGGGTATATGGATATGACCTACTCAACACTAGGCTCACCTGCTCAGCCACGTAAGATGATTAATCAGTTGTATTATGTGAATGATACGTTAACCGCAAAATCGTATGAGCAAGGCCGTCGTGTGAAGGTCGGTAGCCCTGCGCCAGCAGACCCGTTTTTGATGTTTCAGGGCCCTTTATCGTTTCATTGGGATTTGGAATTTGAATATGGGGCTTTAGAAACCTATGCGTTGCCGTCGTTAAAGCGTATTCAGCGTTGGCTGGATAGCCACATTCACGTGGCAGGTAAGCCCGAGTGGAGCTTTGTAAAACTGTACTCTCACGGTATTCAAAGCCCAGAGATTGTCCAGCTGCATTTAGGCCCCATGCTCGATCAGTTAAAAGCTGAAACTGAACGACGCAATATTAAGTTGCACTACGTGAGTGCTCGTGAAGCCTATAACATTGTGCGCGCTGCTGAGGCTGGGGAGCAGGGAGACCCCGAGCAGTACCGAGATTACCTTTACGCTTCTCCTATAACTTCTCCTATAGCTTCTCCTGTAGCTCCAGGCACTGATTAATAGAGAGACGACTTCATTGTGCTTTGCATTTTGCAAAGCATATTAGAAATTCCTCCTCAGATTCCTCCGCTAAATTATAATGAAATGCCGCCAGGTTGGTCTAAGTTGTTGATATTAAAGGGTTAATTGTTTTGGCATAGGCTTTGCTCTATCTAGGTTGTGAATACAACTTTGTGGAGTAAAGATTATGAGCATCATGAATTATCAATGTAATGACGACCAAGTCGTTTCAGTTTCTGGCGACTTTGATGTGAATACCGTTGGCGATGTAAAGGAGCTATTTGAGGAGTTAGTGGTACAAGGATCGGATGTGGTTGTTGATCTAACCGAGGTTCGCTTTATCGATTCCTCAGGTATTGGCGCCATTGTCTTCTTGTATAAGCGTTTAGTTGCACAGCAGCATAAGATGTCTTTGGTTGGGGTTACAGGCCAGCCTAAAGAGTTGTTGGATATCTTGAAAATCAGCCAGACCATTAACGTTTTTATTACCTTAAATCATTATTTAGCCGATAAATCGACGGTTCATTAATCGTCGATATATCAAACTAATAAAGATGGGGTGGGCTTGGTTATGAAAAACTTTTCAATCAGTATTCTTGCGGTCTCAATCTCAGCGTGTAGCAGCTGGCCAGATCATGGCCATGGTGGTGATGCTCAAGTTGATAGCAGTTATGAGTACTATGCTGATCAAGTTGATATGCATATGGGCCATGTTCATGAATCAAAAGGCGATTTAGAAACTCAATGGAGTATTCATAGTGTGAAGTTGGATACTTTAGTATTAAGAGGTGGGCAGGAATGCTTACCCGCAAGAGTCCGAGAAGTCACTATGATGGCTAGACGTTCACGCCGTGAACTGGATGGACATTTATTAGAAGACGCACGCAATACGATGATTATTTATCAGCGTGAATTGGATGAGTTAGAGCGCCGCTTAATCTATATAAAACGCCATACTGATTGTGATAATACTGCCATTAAATACAGTAAGAATGAAAGCTCTTATTCGATTGCTTTAAACGAGCAGCAAATACAATCCAATAGGAAACTATTTTTACTCAACTTGTTGAATGATGACTATAGCTTTGATATCGACTCTGATGCCTTAACCCGCCACTACCGGGAAAAACTCACAATTGCAGGACACTACCTTAACCAAGATGAATCCATGCGTTTGTATATTAATGGCCATACGGACTCGGATGGTGATTATCAATATAACCAAAAGTTAGCCTTGAAGCGTGCGCAGCAGGTGCAGCGAGTTTTAGTGACAGCGGGAGTTAATTCTGAGCGTTTAATTGTAAGGTCTTTTGGTGAACAGTTACCGATTAATACGAATGAAGATACTTTAGGCCGTATGAGAAATAGACGGGTGAGTGTTGAGTTCATTGAAAATCAGCAGTTTATTATTCCAGGTCATGATGGTTTATTTTTTCAGCAGGGAAGCCCGCTGGGTTTTGCTGAAGAGCAGCCCGTTAAGCGTATTCCATATTTGAAGTATTGGAATAAAACCCGTCGTGATCAGAAGTTTGATGAACAAGATGATGAGAGTATCGCGCCTCGAGGGCAAGTTCATCGTCACGTATTAGAGGTCACGGATGATGATTGGGATGGGGAGTGGGAAGATGAATTTTAATAACTATTTCAATAATCATTTAAACAACCCATTAAACACCCAGTGCCTACTCGTAATTATTGTATCTTTGGCGCTATCGTTTCCTATTTTTGTCAAAGCGGAGGTGATTGATCCTGAGTTAGAGTTATTGGTGCAAGAGCTGCGTTCTGCTTTAAATGATGAAGAGTTAGTTGGGCTTAATGAGCAAAATGATATCCATGCTGAGGCCGATAGTTCTGTTAAAACCGCAACTAATTTTAAAACTGATAGTAAAGTTGAACCAGTGAGTAATAAAAGAGATCAGCCTCAGCAAGTTATTAATCTAGGGGATCGATTGAAGGTTTTTTTACCCGGTGAAGATGAGTTAAATAAAGAGTTTCCCGTTGATGGCCGTGGTTTTATTAGTTTGCCAGAGGTGGGGGATATCCCTGTTTCAGGATTAACGTTAGAACAAACAAACCATACTATTCGTCAAGCGTTAAGCAGTGTTTATCGAGATGTAAATCGTCTAGAAATTTCAATTAAGCAGCACAGATTGTTAATCACGGTATTAGGTTTTGTCGCGCAACCGGGCCAGATAAATTTACCCGAAAACTCTAATGTACAAATGGCCTTAAGTTTAGCGGGAGGTTTAAAGTCGGGTGCTCAGCTGGATAAAATTCAATTAAAACGTAATGGTGAGGTTCATACCTTTAATTATAAGGCGTACCTAGATTCAGGGGACGAATCTTTAATCCCTAAGCTACAAACCATGGACAGTCTTTTTATACCGGCATCGCCTTTAATTGGTAATGTGGAAGCGGAATTTGATACTGCTACTTTATTAGCTGGCGGGGATGCGAGTGAAGATAAAACAGCGATTAAAGTCTTTGGTGAAGTTTCAAATGCGGGTTTATTTTCGTATAAAGAAGGCAGTACTGTCGTGGATGTTTTGATGCGCGCGGGAGGGGTGACTCGTTTTGCAGGGGTAGAACAGATTCGAGTGATTAATAATAATCAGCCAACCATTTTTAATTTAAAAGCCTATTTAGATAGTGGGGATACTTCGTTAGCCATTACTCTTAATGAAGGTGCCACTATTTTTGTTCCTATTGCTGCGAAAGAAGTAAAAGTCGGAGCGCGCATGGTCTATGTGATGGGAGAAGTACAAAAGCCGGGAGCCTTTGAAAATCAAGAGGGTGCTACCTTTTTGGATATCTTAGCTAACTCAGGTGGCCCAACCCGTTTCGCAGAAACTCGTCAAATCCGTTTGCTACGTGCCAATGGTGATGTGATTCCTTTTGATTTACAGGATTATACGGAGAAGGGCAGTGTGCAAGCTCCTGTTCCTGAGATTATGGCCGGAGATGCGATATTTGTTCCAGAAAAAACAGCGACGGATCAGAACTCTTGGTTAAAAGTGCCTTCGGAGCGCGCCATTTATATTATGGGAGCGGTACGTAACCCTGGCCGTTTTGAGTGGTCGGATGACATGAATATTTTTGATTTATTAGCTCATGCGGGCGGCCCGGAAGGGCGCGCTGATATTTCAGCAACACAAATTATTATTCGCCACCCTGATGGCAGAATGGAAAGCCAAGTTTTTGATTTGTCACGCTTTCATGAAGAGGGCGGCCATATTAAAGACGTGCCTGTATTAAGAGCGGGTTATACCGTGATGGTACCAGAACTCCCTCAAGACCCTACTGATAATAAAGCAAAGTGGTTGCGTCAATCTGCCGAGCGATCAATTTATATTCTGGGTCAGGTGAACTCCCCTGGTCGTTATGCTTTTGATACCAGCATGCAGTTCTTAGACATTTTGTCGGCTGCGGATGGCCCTTCAGATGGCGCTGATATTCATAATATTCGTGTGATGCATCGTAATGAAGCGGGGGCTCGTATTAGCAAGTTGAATTTGGCCATGTACTTTGAAACCGGTGATGAAAGTTTATTACCCAAGGTTGTGCCTGGGGATACAATTTATATTCCCGAAAAAGATCGTAACTGGCTCGATGAAGAAAAAGAAACCACGATTCGGGTATTAGGCTCCGTTGCAAAACCGGGTCGCTATCGCTTTAACGACAATATGACCTTACTAGATCTGCTTGCGCAAGCAGGTGGTCCTAATGGCGACGCATACGTAGAAAAAATTGTGGTGGTTAATGCTTCTTGCTGTGAAGAGCAATCAACCAGTTTTGATTTGGTTGAGTTTGTTAAAAATCCGAACTTTGCTGAGCTGCCTGTATTGAGGGAAGGTGATACGGTTTACGTTCCCAATATGTCGCGCAGTAATTGGAGTATTTTTATGGATAGTGTGAAAGATACGTTATCCATAATTACCTTATATGCCTTAGCGGCGGCTGCGATCTAGAAGGGGTGAATGATGAATGAACTACCGATCCATTATGCTGAGTTAGAGAGTATTTATTCACAGACTATCGATTGTGGTGTGCGCAGTTTGGCGATTACCGCTTGTAGTAGTGGAGAAGGAACAACAACCTTAGCCTGTGCACTGGCCAAGCGTTCGCAGGCGGGAGGGCGGAAGACTTTATTGGTTGATATGAACTTTTGTCACCCCTCTATTGGCCCTGAATTAGGGCTGAACCCTTGTTCTTGGAATAACCTCGACAATTTATTGGAAGATCAGATTTCAATGGTTAGTAATGAGGACGATGGTGCGGCTTATTTACCAAAGCCCTTGTCAGCACTCGGGGTATTGCCAGCGCCTTCAACCCCTACGGGAAACCTGCTTTTGAGAGAAAAGGAATACTTGGCCCGTTGCATGGAAGCTTGGTTATTGGAATATGAGGTTGTGATTGTGGATACCTCTCCTTTGAATGCGATAAATCGTCATAACTTACCCGCCGAAAGGATTTGCTCTCAATGTGAAGGTACCGTTTTAACGGTATTGGCTGGGGTTACCCGTCAGGCTCAGTTGCAGAGCGCAATGGAGCGGTTAAAGGGTCATGGTATTGAATTATCTGGTTGCGTCTTTAATGACCGCTACAGTCCAACACTGGCAGAAGAGCTATTACGTGAAACGTATCGTCTTCAGCGTTGGTTTCCATCATTAATGAGCTGGCTACGAGGCAAGATTCGTCAATCAGCCTTGTTAAATTTATCCACTTAAATCGAGTCTGACTAAGCAGAGTTTAGCAGTGGGTCTAAACTTACCATAACCTTCCTTTAAACCCTTTGGTTGTGGCGATTATAGCCCAAAACAGTGATGCATAAGGAGATCCATTGATTATTTTTAAGCCATTTATGAAGCGTGCTGCGCATTTCTTTAAGCGTAACGAATATAAGCTCAAGCGGGAGATAAGGGTTAACCATGCTGCTCTAGACCATTATCAGCAGCATTTGGAAATGATTATGGATAATGTCCATGATGCCATTATTACCTTTTCTGTTGATGGCGAGATACTGAGTATCAATAAAGCGGCAAAAGACATGCTCTTGATTGAAGCGAGTAATCAATCGAGAAATCAATCAATTGGAAGTTATCTTAAGGGCTTTGATTTACAGAATAAAATTTTAGATTACATGGCCAAGGTTAAAAATAACCAAAAGCCAGAAGTATTGGGGTCTGGTTTTCGCAGTATGGCTAGGAGAGCTGATAACAGCCTGTTTCCGGTTGATATTAGTCTTAGTCATAGTGAAGGACGATCTCCTATTTTAATCGCCGTGATTCGAGATGTCAGTGATCGCAAAAAAATTGAAGATGAATTAAAAGCTGAGCAAGCATTAAAGTCGGGGGTTATCGAACACAGTTTAAATGCCATTGTTGTTATTGATGAAGATGGCATGGTCAATGATTTCAATAAATCTGCCTGTAAAACCTTCGGTTACCTTAAAGATGAGGTAATAGGGCGAGAAATGGCCGACCTGATTATTCCCGAAGATCAGCGTCATCACCACCGTAATGCAATGAAACATTATTTGAAAACGGGCCAAGGCAATATTTTAAATCAACGGATTGAAGTATTGGCCATGCGCAAAAACAGGGAGCTTTTTCCCATTGAATTAACGGTTTTTCCGATTCATTCTATGGGGCGAACGGTATTTGCTGCGGCGATTCAAGACATTACCGAGCGTAAAAAGTCGGAAAGTGAAAATTTGGCTTCTAAAGATAATGCAGAAAAATCCAGTCAATTTAAATCACAATTTTTGGCGGCGATGAGTCACGAAATTCGTACGCCGATGAATGCGGTATTAGGATTGTTAGGATTAGTACAAGAAACATCGCTAAACTCTGAGCAGCGACATTATATCAATACCGCTTTAGAGTCAGGGCAAGGATTGCTTTCTTTGATTAATGATATTTTGGATTTTTCAAAAATAGAAGCGGGTAAGTTATCCCTTGAGTATCATGATTTTAATGTTAGCCAAACCCTGTATGGTTTGATTGAGTTAATGCAGGTGCGTGCGCAGAACAAAAATATCAGTTTAGCTTCATTTATTGATCCGAATATTAGTGATTACTTAAGTGGCGATCAGGGGCGCATTCGACAGATTTTATTAAACTTGATTAGTAATGCGGTAAAGTTTACCGATGAAGGTTGCGTTATTGTTCGCCTTGATGCGCTTGAGTTGCATAAGAACCGATATGAGCTGTGCTTATCGGTGGAAGATACGGGAATCGGAATTAAAGAAAGCGATCAAGATCAACTCTTTGATGATTTTGTTCAGGCCGATGGGGCTGATACACGGCGCTATGGCGGCACGGGGTTAGGTTTGTCGATTAGTAAAAAACTGGTCGATATGATGGGAGGGCGTATTGAAATCGACAGTGTTGAAGGTCGTGGAAGTCGGTTCTCCGTTTATTTGAGTTTAGAACAGGGTCGTGGTCAAGCCGCTAGCTTTTTTCCAATGCGCTTACAAGATATTCATATTGCTATGTTGAGTGGAGTGCGAGCAGATGCATTAGTGATGAAAGATCAGATGCAATCGATGGGCGCTAAAATATCGAAAGTCGTTAATGTAGAGTCGATTTTTGATTTATTCGAAGATTCAACCGTTGATATTATGATTGCTGATTATCGGGAGTTACCTTATGAAGCGGATCGCTTTATTGATGAGTTTAGCTTCTACTTTCCTAATATCCCTTGCTTATTATTACTCGATAAAGAAAATCAAAAAATTTCAGAGCATTTCAAACATGTCGGCTTTCATAGCTGTATTTCAACGGGTATCCGGCGTAATGTGCTAGCTGATGTGATTGAGAGCAGTCTTGGCAGAGATATTAATTCAGAAAAGAATTCGCAAGAGGTTACGGCCAGTTATCACATCGATGGCAGTATTCCTTTTAGAGTCTTGTTAGCAGAAGATAGCCAAGCCAACCAGCTGGTTGCGATGAATGTATTGGAAAATGCGGGTTATAAAGTTGATGCTGTGGCTAATGGTATTGAGGCAATTAAGGCGGTTCAAAGTTTGCCTTATGATGTTATTTTGATGGACTTGCAAATGCCTGAAATGGGCGGTTTGGAAGCCACAGAGCATATTCGAAAATTGCCTAGTAGTATCGGTGAAATTCCTATTTTAGCGATGACGGCTAATGTATTAGGGGATGTTAAAATTCAATGTAAGTCTGTTGGCATGAATGGCTTTATTTCGAAGCCAATTAATAAGCATGAATTATTTGAACGACTTTCAGACTTTTATCAGAAAAAGAAAGAGGCACTACTAGCAGATCAATTACCTTTGACTGATGCTTATAGTGAGCTTGGGGATGTAGTGGAGAGTGAGTTGGGGAGTGAAAAAGAGAGCCAAAGTGAAAAAGATAGGGACCCAACCAGTGCACAGGAAAATGAGTACGTCAGTGAGAAAGTACTTTATCAACTGATCGAAGATACATCATTATCGGCGGTCAATCGTATGATGACAGTCTTCACTTCAGAGACCAATAAACGTATTCAATCGATGGTTGAGTTGATTTCTAATAAAGATTGGAAAGAACTGGGTAGAGAGGCTCATAGTCTAAAAAGTAGTGCCGCAAGTTATGGTGCGCTGGCATTATCTTCATTAGCCGAACAAATTGAGTATGATATGACTGAGTTGACTATTGATGAGATTGAAAAGCAGTTGGAAAGTTATTCGGCGTTATCTCAACTAGGGCAAGAGAGCTTAGAGCAGATAGCCCTCTTGTTAGAGGTACAGAATGCATAGCGCTAAGTTTGAGTTAGGGTATGAAAATCTGAGCCAAATACGTAACCGAGTAGAAGACTGGGTGGGCCGTTATAATGATAAACGCTTATCGGCTTTTGTATTGATTACCAGTGAAATAATTACTAACTTATTAAAACACGCCTCTCCTAAAGCAACCTACTGCCGTATTGAAATGTCGGTTGAAGCCGATGGTGCTCACTTAAAAGTATTTGATAATGGCGGCGCTTTTGAAAAGTTCGAAGAGTTAAGGCAAGTTGCGAGTAAGGAATTTTCTGAACCCCTAGTTTCTGGAATGGGATTGGGGTTAGTTAATGCTTTGGTTGATGATTTTTCTTATTTCCCTGCTGCTGAAGGGAGTATTGAAGAAAACTGCTATCATTTTTGGTTTGTTTCGAATAAAAAAATAACCATTGCTGTGATTGATGATGATGTTTCGATCTTAGTTTTATTGGAAGCCTATCTTGAAGATGAGTATCGAATATTAACATTTGAAAGTGGGCGAGAGGCGATAGCGGGATTACTCGGTAAGCAAGTCGATTTAGTAATTTCTGACTTAAATATGCCTGAACTTGATGGCCTGCAATTACGCAAGGCTTTACAAGGTGATCTGGGTAATATTCCTTTCATATTTCTAACGGGTGAAAATAGCGATAATTTACATCGTTTAGCGATTGATGATGTTTTGCATAAACCGATAAAAAAACAAGACTTGATTCAGTCTATCGAGAGAGTATTGATTCGTCATGCTTCTTTACAGGAAAGTATCGGCAAACAGTTATCCCCGTCAATTGTGAATCAGCTAATCCCACGGATTAAGCATCAACCTAAAGGTTATCAAATCCTTCTTGCTTCGAGAGCCGCCAAATCTGGTGGCGGGGATTTCGTTTTCCAAAAGGATCAGGCTGCGGGCAGTTTGATTCTATTAGCTGATGTTATGGGGCATGACCAGCAAGCTAAATTTTTTGTGCATGCCTATCAAGGGTTTTTACAAGGGGTTTGCCATGGATTAAAGGATTGCTCTGAACCTCAGGCGCTTTTGTATGCGTTATCAGAAGGTCTGCGCACTGATGATTTATTAGCCAGTTCATTATTAACCGCAGTTTCCATCTATTGTGCTCAAAATGGCCAAATTAGTATCGCAGCAGCTGGGCACCCAGCCCCTAAGGTTCTTATTGAAGGTCGGTGGAGCGATAGTCAAGTATCTGGGCCATTATTAGGGTTTACCGATAATCCTGATTATGAGGCTTTTCATAGCCCTGAAGGCGCTCCTTTGGTGAGCTTTACCGATGGTCTTATTGAAAATATTTCAGCCAGTGAGCAAGAGACCTTCTTTATTTTGCTTTCCGAGGGGATTTCTCAAGCAAAGCCCAGCTTATCTCGAGCTATGGACTATTATGATAATAAAGCGGGGATTCCTGCGGATGATGATATGACCTTGATGGTTATTCTTCCTTTATAGTGTGGCTTGGAGTCATTAGTGAAAAAAGTACGGATACTGGTCGTTGAAGATAGCCCCTCCATGGCTGAAATGTATAAAGAATACCTTCAGGGGGATTCTTATGATGTTGAACTGGTGTCAACTGGGCAAGATGCTTTAGCTAAGCTTGTACAACCTTTACCAGCGGCTATTATCCTGGATGTGAACCTACCGGATATGAGCGGTATGGAGGTATTAAAGGCCATCCATGAACAGCAATTACCGATCGTTTCTTTAGTGATCACAGGGCATGCTTCCATTGACCTGGCCGTTGAATCGATGAACCTCGGTGCCTATGATTTTATTGAGAAACCTTTTTCGGCTAAGCGTTTAAAATTAACCTTAGCTAATGCCTTGGAACATCAAGAGCTGAGCGAAACCTTAGATACTTTTAAAGATGAGTTCGAACGTAATGGCTTTGAAGACTTCATCGGTAGTTCTCTCCCAATGCAGGGGGTCTATCGCATTATAGAAAGTGCAGCGCCAAGTAATGCGACGGTATTCATTACAGGGGAAAGTGGTACTGGCAAGGAGGTTTGTGCAACGTCAATCCATAAGCGCAGCCAGCGATCTAAGCAACCTTTTATTGCTTTGAATTGTGGCGCGATCCCTCATGACCTAATGGAAAGTGAGATCTTTGGTCATACCAAGGGGGCTTTTACTGGGGCGGTATCAGCCCGAGAAGGGGCCGCTTCCCGAGCGGACGGTGGAACCTTATTTTTAGACGAACTCTGCGAGATGGATCTTGATTTACAAACCAAGTTATTGCGCTTTATCCAAACCGGTACTTTTCAAAAGGTCGGCAGTAATACGGTTGAGACGGTGGATGTTCGCTTTATTTGTGCCACTAATAAGAATCCGTTGGATGAAGTAAAAAATGGTAACTTCAGAGAGGACCTTTATTACCGTCTGCATGTGATTCCTATTCACTTACCACCTCTTCGGGATAGGGCACAGGATATTAGCCTAATTATGAATGCCTTATTACAAGACTATACGGAAGAGGAAAATAAAGAGTTTTCAGGTTTTTCAGTAGAGGCTGAAATGGTGATGCAGTCTTATGACTGGCCGGGTAATGTTCGACAGCTGCAGAATGTGATTAGAAACGTTGTGGTATTAAATAGCGGTGATCAAGTCAATCAAGACATGCTGCCACCTCCCTTGAACGAACTTTCATTAACCATGCCTTTAATCAGAGGAAATGCGCCACTGGTTAATGCTGGGTATCAGGCTAGTCATGACGTAATTCCCTTATGGCAAGTTGAGAAGCAAGCGATTGAATCTGCTATCGCTTTTTGTGATGATAATATTCCTAGAGCAGCGGCATTGCTTGAAGTTAGCGCTTCGACAATTTATAGGAAACGCGAGCGCTGGCAAGATAATAAAAGTTAGCGCATTTCTTGTAATTCAAGCGCTAATTTATAGTGATTAATGATTTTAGGGATCGCTTTTTCACGGCTGAAATTTTGATTAATATATTCAATTAATTCCTCTCCTTGTTGAAGGTATTCATTGTTGTTTTTTTGCATCAGTATTTGTGCTTCTGATTCGAACCTGTCTATTTCTTCTAGTTCAATGACCTTACCTATTTTACAGTCGGCTATCAGTTCAGGCAGGGCACCTGCGGTACTCGCAACGACAGGAATTCCTCTGGCCATTGCTTCTAGTGCTGCAAGTGGCAGCCCTTCATGCCTAGATGGAATAATAATCATACGAATATTTTTCCAGTGCTTTTCCATATCACACATGCCTTTAAAATCTATGTGAGAATATTGATGTTTCAATTGCTCTAGCATGGGGCCATCTCCATATATCGAAATGGGGTAATTCATATTCCGGGTGATTTTAGAGAATAGGTCAGGCCCTTTTTCGTGACTGAGTCGTCCAACAAAGGCAATTTCTTTTCGGCTTTCGAGCTGTTCTATTAAACAGGACTTATCAACGCTATTTACAAAGTTTGATATGACACGGCAACGTTGTACTGTATTTGAAATGATTGAGTTAACGGCAATATTAAAGCTAAGAAATGACGTGATTCGATCGATATAGTTATAAAACTTAAGTTTGCCACTGCCTGGGTCTCCATTATGGTAAGTGGAGACTACAGGCACTTGAATCATTAGACCCAAAAATCTAGCAGTAATACCCGCTTTGTAGCCATGGCTGTGAATCAGGGTATAGCCTGATCGGAAGTATTTTAATAACGTAATAATATTTCCTTTGGCATTAATAAATTGGCAGCGTTTAGCGGCATTTGGATTTGCTGATGTTATTTTATGAATTAATGGATGCTGTAGATTCGAGTTGCTCGGGTAGTTTTTCCAGAGTAGTAGGTCAATGTCATAAGAAGTACTGTCTAATAATCCTAGAATAAGTTGTTGTATATGGGTTTCAATACCTCCCATGCTTTGGCTATCAATATAGATACAGATTTTCATCTTATACTCCCTGAAGTATTCCTATTAAAGCTTTAGTTCTGAAGTTATGAATATCATTCTGCAAGGCGTGTGCCCATTTAATAAAGGAGAGACTGATTGGTTTGAGGCCTTAGAAATTACTGGAGGCCTATTGTTGTGTCGAATATTAGTTGCAAAATGCAAATGGCCGCTTTTTCTGTTGCGAATTGCACTGGAATCAACGCCGATTATTGATATTTTAGCGTTAATATGGGCTGGTTCGGCGAAAGTGAGGTTGGCTAGAAATTTGCAATATCCAACTAGGTTTGTTTCTAAGTTGAAAGGACATTAGATATGGCAAAGTACTTAATCACAGGTGGTGATGGTTATCTGGCTCAGCAGGTTATTAATCGACTGGTGCAGAGTGGGCATCAGGTCAGGGCGATTGATGTGAAATTTGATCAGCTAGAAATTGCTCTTAAATACAAACACTTGCTGGATAAAAAATGTTTCTCACTCTCTAATAAAGAACTTTTATTAAAAGCCTTTGAGGGAGTTGATGTTTGTATTCATTTAGCATCACCGACGAGTGAGTCATTAAATTATGACATTAAAGTAGCGGCTACATTAGAGGGGCTACATGTCTTTTATGCGGCTATAGAAAGCAATCGAACTCCTGTAATATTTTCATCGACCGATGCGGTTTATGGACCCAATATTTCCAATCAATTATGTGAAAATGCGCAAATGATGCCTATTAATATTATGGGGGTGCATAAACTGTCTCTGGAGCATCATGCTCGAGTATTAAGCTTAACTCATGGCTTGATCTCAACTTCAATGCGACTATTCAATGTCTATGGCATGTGGAGAAGTGAGTGGAATACTGATGTGATTAGCCGATTCTGCCGCAATGCTCTAGCTGGAGAAGATATAATTGTGCACGGCGATGGTGATCAGGTGCGTGATTTTATTCATGTCAGTGATGTGGCGAGAGCTTTTATTTCGGTGAGTAAAAATATGAAATCGGGTTTTTTTACTTATAATGTTTGCACAGGACAAGCAACTTCCTTAAATAACTTGATTGATATGATATCTTCTTTATTAGGCTATAGGTTAACGGTACGTTATGAAAGTAAGCGCTTAGGGGATGTTTATTGTGCCGTAGGGAGTAATTCGAAAATACATAAAGACTATAGTTTTATTCCTCGTATTAATATTAGTAATGGCTTGCGCATGGTACTAAAAGATGCGGGCGCGATCACGCTGCAAAAAGCGATATAGTGCTTTAATCTATTATATCGCTAATTATAAATGTAAATGTCGAGGTGCTCGTCAGCTAGATGTTCAAAGTTAATTATTTTATTGAGGACTTGGGTATCGATTATGTGATCTTTTTTTAATAAAATAATTCCGGAACTGCTGTAAATATTTCTAGCTAATATCATACCTTCTTGTAGGTTGCGTGCGGATATTCGCTTCTCATCTTCAGCGACCTCATCCATTGAATATTTTTCGATAATATCAATAAATGCTTTAACAACGTCTGGGTGATAACGGTCGCCGGAATATTTTTTAATTTCGGCTCGAGCTTTTATTTCTCCAAACGCTTTGCCTGTATATAGTCCCTGAACGAGTTCAACATAGTCTCGGGCAACCGCTAATATTTTTGCCCCTAAGGGTATTTTTTCGTCATCTAATGCATCTGGAAAACCTAATCCATTATAGCGCTCGAACTGACAGCGTATAATTTTAGATTCCGTAGCTAGTCCTGGAATGCCAATTAATACGGCTTCTCCTAGAACAGGAAACTTTTTGAAGAACGCTAGCTCTCCCTTGTTCAAAGTATTATAAGGCTTGTCCAGAATGTTATCTGCAAAGGTCATTTTTCCAATGTTTGAAAGTAGTGTCGCATTGTATACTGACTGTACATCCTCTTCATTAAGAGCCATCTTAACGGCAATGTCTTTTGCTATACTGGCTTTAAGCTCTGAAACGCGACTACCTTGTTCATCTCGTAATGCCAGTATGTTAGAAATTAGTGATACCATGCTGTTGTGGGTATTGTTAAGTTGAGCATTGGCAACTTCAAGTTTTTTGGACTTGTTGATGACTTCTTGAGTTCTATCTTCAACGGTTTTTTCTAAATTTTTATTAAGTGCTTCGAGTGCTGTTTGTTTTTCAATTAATTGTTCTGTGAGGTAGGCATTATGGAGTTTTAGTTGTGTACTTTGTAAACCATCAGCGACAATTGACTTCAATACATCATCATTCCAAGGCTTAGGCAAATAATTAGAGATCTGGCCGTCATTAATTGCTTGGATGGTTGATTCCATGTCGGAATAACCCGTCATCAATATTCTAGGGATTTCAGGGTATTTTTGAGCGGCCTGGCTTAGAAACTCAGCCCCTGTCATTTCAGGCATACGCATATCGGAGATGATTAAATTAACAGGCTGCTGGCTTAGAAACTCTAAACCTTGCTTACCTGATGTAGCCATTAATACATTAACATTGATCGAGCGCAGAGCTCGTCGTATTGCTTTTAGTATATTTTCTTCATCGTCGACTAATAACAGGGTCGGCTTGAATTCTTCATTATTAATTTCGAATAGATCTTCCATCATTCAGCCCTCCACGATCTGACTGAGGGGAATAAGAACTGTAAACATGGTGCCAACATCAATTTTACTCGATACTAATATTTCGCCACCATGCTCTTCGATGATGCCATGCGAGATCGATAACCCTAGGCCAGTGCCTTCACCAATGGGTTTAGTCGTGAAAAATGGAGTAAATAGATTTTTCATATTATCTTCACTAATACCATGGCCATTATCTTGAACGGATATACGAATTCCATCATCTGCTTTTTCAGTGAATATGTGAATAGTGCCATTATCATCAACGGCTTGATTTGCATTGGAAATTAAATTGGTGAATACCTGACTCAATTTCCCAGCAAATCCCATTACTGTTGGAATCTCGGTCAATTTTGTCACTATATTCGCGTGATATTTAGTCTGATTTTCTAAAATATTAATTGAACCGCGTAAGATATCATTAATATCGACTCTTGATTTTTCTGCTTTATCTTCGCGGGTGAATGCGCGTAAATCCGCGACTATTTGTTTTACCCGAGCCAACCCTTCCGAAGTCTCTTTGCTTAAGTCGATAAAATCTTCTAGTAGATAGACAAGGTCATATTTTTTCAGTAGTTGCTGCCACAGGTTCTTTATTTTTTCGGCATCGACTTCTTCTTCAATACTCGGCTGCATATCAGCTATGAAAGATTGTATATATTTTAATCCTTCTTGCAGTGAGTTAAAGTTACTGGTGATATAACCAATGGGGTTGTTAATTTCATGTGCGACGCCCGCAGCGAGTACACCCAGAGAAGCCATTTTTTCTGTTTGTACCAATTGGTTTTGACTCGCCTTTAGATCGTCTAAGGTTTGCTCTAGTGTTTGCATAGAGGTATAAAGCTCTCTCGATTTATCTTCCAGCAGTTGTTCCGCCTGTTGGCGCATAGTGCGCTCTCGCTCATATGCGGCTTGATAGTCTACTGCCATATTATTTGACCAATTCAACCTTTAGTACGCAATGATCACTGCCAGCATGAATGCAAGGGTCGTGAATAATCTTGTAACCTTGCTTATAGTGTTTAGCGCTACCAGAAATTAAGCCCTCTGCTAGCTGGCACAGTTTACGTGGTGATTTGTAAATCATAGTTAAGGCATTTTCGTTTTCGTCACAATAATCAAAGGTAGGCAGCCCAGCATCGGGAAACAATTTGCGGACCTCAACATGAATGATTTGATCAACAGAGACTAGAAATTTTATGAAATTAGGCGCATCTTCGAAGAAGTTAGGAAATCGCTGGTAAAACTTCGGGATCATGTATTCGCCAAAGCTAAAGACCAGTTCATTCACCGCAATACGAGTGATATCACTCGCTGCGGCAACCAAGCTCATGAGTTCAGCGTCATCATAGGTTTGTGTCGATACGTAGATACCATCAGAGCCGGCTTTGTCTAAGATGCTCTGCCAACCTTCAAGACCATAATTGTCTTCGACCATATCGCGTAAAATATCAAATACGACCCCTTTCATGAATGGCTTCCTTTCCAGTAACTAGTTATTACTAAAGGATAGCTCAATATTGATGGTTTACAGGTGCAAAGGGGCTTGTTTTTGAGGCAAAAAAAAGGTTTATGATATTGGAGGGATGTAGTTACTTAGTATTAGAGGTTTGCCATGCATGGCTGAGGAAGTGTTCGTTCTTATAACGCTATGTTATTGATTAATAAATGGTTATTAAATAGGAGTCATTTTCATTAATAAGTGGGGTGGATTTCATACTGAGTTTGCTCTGGACGTTCTGAAACTTTTAGACATTTTTAGATAAGACAAATCACAAGGCAAGGACTAGAGTGTATTAATGCAGTACTTTAGTTGAATATGAATAAATACCCATTAGATTTAAAAATCTAATAGGAGGGCTCTTGTGAGCGAAAGAAATAGTCGATTTTTCAAAAGCATAATACGGGTTATTTCATTGCTACTACTACTGTCTCCGGCCTCTGGATATGGTGAAATGTTTAGAGCTGGTTCTGATACTTGGGCTCCCTTCTTTATGGTTTCTAATAATCAATTTTCGGGTATTGGTGTTGATGTTTTAACAGAAGTTTCTCGTCGTACGGGGGATGAAGTTGACCTCCAGCACCTGCCTAATGTGCGTGCATTATCGATGTTTGATAATAAGGAAATTGATATGATTGTTATCGATTCGCCTCTTTGGAATGATCAGGAAAAATTAAAGGATGTCCTTTTTTCAGATGAGCTTATGTCTGTTCAAGAATACATTTATTTTTTAAAAGATGACTATATTGAAGTGAAAACACCGGAAGACCTTCGGGGCAAGGTTGTGAATATTTTCCTAGGATATAGCTACCCGAGTTTTGAAGAAGCCTTTAATAAGGGTATTGTTGAAAAGGATGAGCTCAGTAGTGAATTAAGTATTATCAAAATGTTGGCCGAGAAACGCTGTGCGGCGATCTTTATGGACTCTATAGCCTTCGAATATAATGCTGCGCGTTTAGGTTATGAAATGCACATGTTCAAAAGGGGAATGCAATTAAGTAATGCGGAGCTGAGGATTAAAATCCGCCGTGAGAAAGCGAGTATTTTGCCAAGAGTAAATAAAGCGATTGCTGAAATGAAAGCAGATGGATTAATTGATCGGATTACTAAGAAATATACGGAATAAAAAAGCCCACACATTGTTTAAGTGTGCGGGCTCTCTGTCGAGCTATAAAGACAGGCGTATCGACTGTCTAGTTTTTAGCTCTTTGCTCTTCGCGGAATCGCTTCTTATCTTGGCGATTCTTTTCCACGGCTTCTTTAACATCACCACCCAGGTGATCTTCGCCACGGTGCTTAGCCAGTTGCATTTGTAACTCTCGTTGCTTGAAGCGCTCACGCTGTTCTTCGGTATAACTATCAATGCAGTGAGGGCAGCTAACACCTTGTAAATAATCTGCGCTCAGCTTTTCTTCTTCAGTAATCGGGTAGCGACACGCGTGACACTGGTCGTATTGACCCTTTTCAAGGTCATGGTTTACAGCTACACGGTTATCGAAAACAAAACACTCGCCTTCCCACATAGTCTCTTCTTTTGGCACTTCTTCTAAATACTTAAGAATGCCACCTTCAAGGTGATACACCTCGTCGAAACCTTGCTCTTTCATGTAAGCCGTCGACTTCTCGCAGCGAATACCACCGGTACAGAACATAGCGACCTTCTTTTGCTTCGTCGGATCCATGTTGTCTTTTACGTACTGAGGGAATTCACGGAAAGTCTCAGTATCTGGGTTAACCGCGCCTTGGAAAGTACCAATTTGAACTTCGTAGTCATTACGGGTATCAACCAAAACCACATCAGGGTCTGAAATTAATGCATTCCAATCTTGAGGCTTAACGTAAGTGCCTACTACCTGCTTAGGGTCGATGCCTTCGACACCCATAGTGACGATTTCTTTCTTTAACTTCACTTTAGTTCGATAGAAAGGCATGTTTTCGTCGAATGATTCTTTATAAACGATGTTCGCTAAGCGCTCATCAGTGCCTAACCAGGTTAATAGTGCATCGATACCTGCTCGAGAGCCCGCAACGGTACCGTTAATGCCTTCTTGGGCTAATAGTAGCGTGCCGCGCACTTCATTAGCTTCCATGACATCGAGTAATGGTTGGCGGATATCTTGGTAGTTTTCTAGGGTAACGAACTTATACATCGCGCATACGACGACAGGAGCTGCTTGCTCAGACATGGGTCTATCCTTTTATTGCGGTCTGGAACGTAAAACCAGAGCATTATTGATGGTCGCTCATTTGAGCCGTCGCGGATTATACCCAAAGCTCAGACAATTATCCAAAAAATGAGGGTACACTGTGCATAACTTTATCAACATACTTGTTAGACAGGACTGACTTGATGATTTCTACCATCTCTGTAGCCAATTATCGCTCTATTATTGAGCTGGTGATGCCCATGGGATCACTGAATCTGATTACCGGTTTGAATGGCAGTGGTAAGTCAAACCTCTATCGTGCCTTACGTTTGTTAGCAGAAACCGCGCAAGGTGGCGTCGTCAATGCTCTAGCTCATGAAGGCGGGTTAGAATCGGCTTTCTGGGCTGGGCCAGAAAAGATCAGCGATAGAATGCTCAGTGGCGAAGTCGAGGTGCAGGGAGGGCCAAGAAAAAATGTCGTGCGCTTACGGTTAGGCTTTAGCAGTGATGATTTTGGCTACAGTATTGATCTTGGTTTACCTACACCTTCATCTTCTGCATTTACCTTGGACCCAGAAATTAAACGCGAATGCATTTGGGCGGGAGCAACGTATCGTCCAGCCAGTGTCTTGGTTGAACGAAAAGGCCCTGTGGTTAAAGTAAAAGAAGGGCGAAGCTGGCAAGTCATTGCTCAGAACCTGAATAGTTTTGATAGCATGCTGAGTGAAGTCGGAGATTTTAATCTAGCCCCCGAAATTTTTCATATTCGTGAATTGATTCGCAGTTGGCGTTTTTATGATCATTTTAGAACCGATGCTCAAGCCCCAGCACGTCAGCCTCAGTTGGGTACTCGCACGACGGTGCTCAGTCAAGATGGTCATGATCTTGCCGCGGCCTTACAAACCATTATTGAAATTGGTGATGAAGTGGCTTTGGCAGAGTCGATAGAAGATGCTTTTCCCGGAGCAAAAATTAAAATTGATGTACAAGATGATGGTCGATTTATTTTACGTTTTTTCCAGCACGGATTATTAAGACCACTCACTGCAGCGGAACTGTCTGATGGCACCTTGCGTTATTTATTGTGGATCGCTGCACTGTTAACTCCGCGGCCACCCAAGCTGATGGTTTTAAACGAGCCAGAAACCAGCTTACATCCCGATTTATTACCAGCTTTAGGGCGCTTGATTAAACGGACTTCTACTACGACTCAAGTTTGGGTTGTTTCTCACGCGCGGTTATTAATCAATGAATTGCATGAGTCTAATCAGAACCCTCATATTCAATGTAATAGTGTGGCTTTGTACAAGGAATTAGGCCAAACAAAAATTGAAGATCAAGAACTGTTTTCGACACCTAGTTGGCATTGGCCAGGGTATTAGAAAGTATTGGCTTGCCTTTTGCTATGTCCTGTTAACGTTAATACAAGGATGCCTTGCTAGTTTTCTTACTGGTGGCAATGAGTAAAGGTAAGTACATGAATATACACGGCCAAGGTGGATTGCTTGTTGATAAGACCCATGCCAGCGAGAGGCTATTAAATCAAGCTCAGCGGCAACCGCTTGCCGTTACTGAGGCTTTTCCTGCTAAGCCTAGCACTAATTTGAGTGCTGATAGTACGGACCCAAATGGAATGGCGAGTAAGGTGAGTGATAAATTTGAAGGAACTGCCATTGAACTCTTTGATTTAGCGCCACTTTCATTACCGACTAAAGCCGATGTGACTTTATTTGAAAAGAATTTTACCCGAGCATTAGATAAAGCAGGGGTCGATACAAGTATTGAAATCAAGTTGAGGGCTAATGATGAGGGAAAAATTGAAGTTTTAAACGACCATCCCGATAAAGATAAAATTGAAGCGATGTTTGCGAATGACTCTGAATTACAACAGGGCTTTGTGCGTGCTGATACTTATCAAACTTTGCAAAAACTTCATGCTCTTCATCAGCAATGGCAGCAAAAAATTAATCAGGGGACGAGCGAAGAAGCCGCAAATTTATGGTTGGTGCAAGCGGCACAAACCATGGTTGCGCAAAATACGGGTATGACCTATCAAAATGGCAAAGTAACCTCGCCATCTTCTGACCAAGGCAATGATCCGATGCAAGTAATTGCCAATTTGCAAACTATGAGCAGTCGTTAAAGTTATGGTTCATTATGTAGCGTTGGCTGGTATAGAGTGAAGCGATTTTTTCCTTGTCGTTTCGACTGGTACATAGCTTTATCCGCACAATTCAAAACAGTCTCTATATCAGTTCCGTGATCTGGAAATATTGAAATTCCGACACTAGCGGATAATGGAAAAGAGCCGTAAGGTTCAGGTAATTCACGTGCGCAAGATATAACGACTTTCTCAGCAGATGAAACTAGCCGACTGGAAACCTCTTCTCGTTCTAATCGTTCGAATAGCAGAACAAACTCATCTCCTCCTAAGCGGGCAACGCATATAGGGGATTCTGGTGTTTGAGTTGAATCAGCATGATCTTGTAATCGCTGTGAGATTATTTTTAATACTTCATCACCTGCATTATGACCTAGTTTGTCATTAATGGTTTTAAAACCGTCTAAATCAATAAAAATAAGAGCACCAAATTGATCGCTTTGATTAGCATTTTTCATCGCATTTTTTAAATGAGATATAAAGCTTCGGCGATTATTAAGATTGGTTAATTGATCCTTTTCACTCAACATTTTATGAAATAATGCTCTATTAATTAAGTGAAAACGATTAACAGTGAATAAAATAATTAACAAGAGCAAAAAGACCGTATAAATAATCAAATACTGCTTGATTTGGTTGGTCTTAATTATCTCTTTATGATGTTGCTCATTTAAACTTTTTTCAAGTGATGATAGCTCTATACTCAATTGATTACTCAGTATTGCATTCACCAATTTTCGTTCTTTATTACTGATTTTCTGAAAGTGTCGAGCATGATTTACGAAAGCATTGAGAATGGATTGTTCAAGGTCAGAAAGAGAAGCAATATGTTTCTCAATTAAATTAATCGATTTATTGGTGGTGATCATTAGGTCAGAGTCATCAAATAATCGAAGCTTTAATGAATTGATAACTATTTGTTCGACAGCTTTTAATAGGACAACATTGTTATTAAGGAGTAAAAGACGTAGTTGTTCTTCTAATTTTGGTAAGTAACGTAATGAATTACGAGTTAGAGCATTCAATGATTTAAATTGCTCTAGCTGTTGCATTCGAATTTCATAGAGATGATAAACAGCCTCAGCGTGAACATTTATTTTACTATCACTGGATAATAATGAATTTTTAAAAAGTATCATTGTATCTGTGAATCTGAGTTGAGCATTGGCTAAATAATCATAGTGCTGATCAAGTTTGCTGCGGCTGCGTAACATATGCTCTGACAGTTCAGAGTTGATTTGTCTAACGTCTAGTAATAAATTATCGAATTCTTTTGATATCAGTATATTGTTCATTTCAGACTTTAAATAAATGAACAGTAATGGTAACGCTAGAATACTCGCAATGATTAAAGAGCGTACTTGACGAGCCTGAGTCATCATTCGACTGGTTCCAGAGTATGAAGAAAAGATTCAATAAGATTAATGTCAGTATCGCTGGGTTTAATTCCCAATTGGTATACGAACATGATTTCAATAGCCATTGCTAGTGTTTTAGCAGAACCATCATGAAAATAGGGAGCAGTATTAGTTACATTTCTTAAGCTCGGAACTCTGAAGTAGAAACGATCTTCATCTTTCAATGTTGTCGTATAGTAACCAAGATCTCGTTCCTCAATTTTATTATGTTCGTTAAAGTATGATTTCATTACACCAAATTTCTGCCGTAAATTTCCCCCTAGGTTTTTTCCTTGATGGCAACTGCTGCAGCCAAATTCTTTGAATAATGAATAACCTAGGTTTTCTTTTTCTGAGAATTGCTGTTTATCTCCCAGTATATAAAGATCGTAACGAGAGGGTTTAGCTAAGCTGTATTCGTATTGAATAATAGCATCGCTAATCGTTGTTCTTGATATTTCGTCATAACCTGCATTATTAAAAAGCTGAACATAGATATCATTTTGTTTAATTTTTTGACTTAATTCAGGCCAATTTCGGTCCATTAACTTAGGGTTGGTCATTAGTGCATCTAAGTGTTCCTGTAAGTGAGGAAAGCGAGCAGTCCATCCAAAGTAATAGTTAAATGCGACATATTGAATGCTGGGAGTATTGTAAGGCAAAGGGGTGCCTTGATTGTCTAGGGAGAAATCTCTTCCATCACTGAAGCCCATGCTTGCTTGGTGGCAGGTAGAGCAGGCCATTTCTCCTGATTTTGATAAATTGGTATCTTCGAATAGTTGTTTCCCTAGATGAATTTTCGCTTTCTGACTTAGAGTATTAGGGGGTTGAGCAATTGTCATGGGTCTTTGTTTGGTATTCAAATAAATAGCAGGAATACTGGCTGGTGATATGGCACCGTAAGAGTGAGCAAAGGCTGAATACGTGCTAAATACGAACAATAAACCTATGAGGGGAATAATTACAATCTTGTTCATAGTCGTTTTATTAATAAGCGCATGGTAATAATAAGGAACCTGCATGAATAACTTTCCTAATGTACTATTGTTAAGTTTATCCTGTATGGTCATCGGTGCAAGTATAGACTTAACTTACGAGATAGCAGTTCCTACTATAGTAATATGAGTGCCTCCCTTGCTTATTAACAGATTTAAAAAAATATTGGTGTACTTACTAAGTACTATTGTCATAACTGTGTTTACTACGAGCTCTTTTGCAGAGTGTCGTGATTTTGACGCCATAGAAGCCGCTAATAAAAAAGCGATGTCGTTCTTTAAGAATGGCAAAGTATTTCATGCCGGTGTCATCCAAAAAATTCATCATCCCTCTAGAAAAAAAGAAGTCGCCAGCTATATCAAAGAGGGTGATAAACACTACAGTATTTTCACCCTAGTCAATCAAGAATGTCAGGTAGAATTTAGAAAACGTACCCGCCAAGGGGACTAACTCTGCAAAACTCTGAACGTTTCTTATTTCCTCATTTGGACTAAAAAAACCTATTAAAACGACTTGTTTGGCGGCATCGGTCTAGCGCAATCTGGGCCAATATTATTTATATGAAAATCTATGCATATCGCTATCCATGGCTACTTATTTCGGGCAACTGTCTTAATAATACCTTCGGCTGCTTGGTTTATGACGATTTGCACAGGATTAAGTGGTTTACAGTCATAGCTCGATGAAAAATTGGAATTAATAGCCGGATTATTTTAAGTATTGCTTAGTGAAGTAATGTTTCTGGTCGTGTGCAAAACTTTCATTTCATAATTTCTTTAACGTTTTGCACGTTAAATTGCGCGTTTTTACCTATCAGTTACACCGTTAATCATCTAAAAATTAACCTAGCTCAGAGCAATTAAAAAGATAACAAATAGCACAAGAGCTTTGGTGAATTTTCTCACCGCAATTGTATGCATCGCAGAATATAGGAATAAAGGGATCCAATATGATCAGCAGATTAAAAATGCAGTATCGTCATGGCTTGATGACGCCTTTGATATCCATGGCGCTATTATCCATTACGGCCATTGAAGTTCAGGCTATGTCTAAAAAGCCTGCACCACCTCCACCCCCTACCGCGGCACAAATTGCAGCGGCACAAAATTCAGTGCATGAATTAGCGCAAGGGTGTTATGCCATTCAATCGCCAGCGAATGGTAAATACATGAATCGCTTTCATCAGGGTGGTTTAGTCGATAATGGTTTGAGTTATCAATTTAAAGCCACCTCAGCAGCTGGGGCAGCGCGATTCTACTTTAAACCGACTTCTTATTTTCACTATATGCTAACCGATCAAGATGGTCGTTATCTTGCGAGCCATTTGCCAAATGAAGTTTCTGCCGGACGTTATGCGGGTAAGTTTGCTCAATGGCGTGTTGGAGGGCACTATCAAACCGATGGTAGTTATCGCTATAGTTTCCATGGCATAGGTTTAAATAAAATCCTACGTCATAACCACGGTGGTATCGGCTGGTATGCAAACGGCGGGGCCTATGTATTGGATATTTTGAATCCGACCAACGCCAATAGCGAAACCGGTTTTAACCTAGTCGCGCAAAATGACTGTAAGCCTTTCCCTGAAGCTGAGTTGAATGCTGATGAGTCGGTATCACAAGCGGCTAATGTGAGTGCGCCAGTTCGTGGTGCGATCGATCCACATACCCACATTACCTCTTATGAGTTTATGGGCGGTAAATTCTTACATGGCGAGCCTTTCAGCCCTTGGGGTATAGAGACGGCATTGAAGGATAGTAAAGATATCCATGGCCCGAGTGGTGCGCTAGATATCATTGGTAACCTAATGGGTTATGACAATGTGGGTCATCGTTACGATACTCGCGGTTATCCTGATTTTCCGGCTTGGCCTGCACATAAGTCACTCTCTCATATGCAGTATTACTACAAGTGGGTAGAGCGTGCGCATAAAGGTGGTTTGAAGATGATGGTTTCTCTCTTAGTAGAGAATGAAGTCTTATGTAATGTGCAAAAAACGGTGAACCCAGCAAGCTGGATTAACCCGAATAACTGCAAAACCTCTAAGAGTATTGATCTACAGATTCAACGCTTAAATGAAATGGAAGCGTATATCGACGCCCAACAAGGTGGCCCTGGTAAAGGTTTCTTCCGCATCGTTAGCACACCTGCTGAAGCCCGTGCGGTGATTGCCGATGGCAAGATGGCAATCTTAATGGGCATTGAGGCGTCTGAGTTATTTGATTGTGGTGTTCGCGATCACTGTACGAAAGAAACCATCGAAGCTCAGTTGCAGAAAGTGTATAACGCTGGCGTACGTACTATGTACCCAACACACCGTTTTGATAACCAATTTGGTGGTGCCCGCCAAGAAGACGGTTTCATTAATGTTGGTCAGTGGTTAGCAACGGGTCGTTTCTTCGAAACGGAAGCTTGTGATACAGAAACTCGTGGCCGTCACTTTAAATCGGGCTTCCCATTAATTGGGGATGTGCCAGTAATTAAAGACATTCTAAATGTGATTGGCTTAAATCCAGTTTATGACGAATCTCAGCCGCTGTGTAACCAGCATGGCTTGAGTGATCTGGGTGTTTACCTAATCAATCGCATGATTGATATGGGTATGATCATCGAGATGGATCACATGTCGACCAAAACGGCGAATGCAGTAATGGATATCGTCAAAGCACGTAACTACTCAGGTGTAATTTCTGGTCATAGCTGGTTGAACTCAGCTGCAGATGGCTCGCCACACGCAGTGCAGCATGACATCGCTAATCAAGGCGGAATGCTAGCGCCTTATAATGGTCCTTCTACTTCGATTCAGCACGGTATTAATCGTTATCTGAATCTGATAGAAGAAACACCATTCCTAAACGGCGTGCCTTTCTCTACGGATATGGGTGGCATTGGTAATCAACCTGGGCCTCGTGGTGATAGTGCAACGAATCCTTTGGTATACCCGTTCACGACCGAAGAAGGCATTGAAATTGATCGACAAGTTTCGGGCAACCGTACTTTTGATATCAATAACGAAGGTATGTCGCACTATGGTTTAGTGGCTGATCATATCCAAGATATTCGTGAGCAAACCCCTGAGCGTATTTACGATGCTGTAATGAATTCAGCAGAAGCGTATTTGCAAATGTGGGAGCGTGCGGAAAGTAATAACGATGTTCAGTATGTGAATCCTAATAACTAAGGAACACATACAGATTGTAATAATTGCACTTCTTAGGCTTTAGACTGGCCTTGTTTGGCGGTTATGTATTGATTCTATGAATCAGTGTATAGCCGCCTTTTTTATTGGGCTTATTTTAGATCAAAGAATCAATGGCAATAGATTGGTAGGGATTTTCCCCTTGCCATAATATTTTTCCAATATCTGTCTGTAACCTCCGTTATTTATTAGCTTTAATAATCCGCGCTCGAATATGCCTTGTATATGTTTATTTTTAAGCGGAAATATCACGTCCCCACTACCCAGAATATCGAGTATGGGTCTGGGCATCATAGCAAACTCATTTACTGCATCAGGGTACTTCTTTTTAATGGCTCCCCAGCCTCCGAGTTCAGTTGCAACAAACATGTCTATGCGTTGAGTTTTCAACTTTCGGCTATTGGTTGCTAAGTCTTTAACTAACTGGGGCTTGATTCCAGCCTTTTTCAAAACCTGTAGCATAGAACCAGATCGAATATAACCAATCTTGTACTGATTGATTTCTGATAAGTCTTGATAGTTAATGCCCTCGGGAAATTGCTGTTTCCGGTAAAATAAGTGCATGCCGGTATAATAAATGGTTTTATGTCTCACCTGCTCTAGAAGCTGTTTTCCTCTTAGCCAATGAATACTGCCGATTGCCGCATCACTATCTCCCTCAGTAATAGACCAAGCAATTCTTGCCATCGGTATTAGGGTATAATTCACTTGATATTCTTGAATTGAAAAAGCTTCCTTTACAATATCGGTCATTAATCCTTCTTGCTCCCCCATGAGAGGAGGGTAGTCAATGGTCGCGATATTGATTAATTTGGACGCGGTGTCTTCATCAAGAGACAATGCTATTGAAGGAAGCAAGCAGAAAAAAGCGGTTAAGTTTATTAGGAATACAATTATTGTTGAAAATAATTTATTCATATAATTCAAACTCTAAGAATATACATTCTTTACAGCTTATCGATTTAAGTTAATTTCGCAATAGTTTTTATATCTATCAGTACCTGTATCCTAATAATCTAACTCATTGAGCAGAGATTTTAACGCCTGAGTACTACGATCACTTTTTTTTATTTCTAAATTAGCAAAAGCCTCAATGGCTTTTTCGTGAGCATATACGTAATCAAAAAAAGAGCGATCCTTATGTGGTGCATGATCTTTAAGGCGTTGCCAGATGAGAATAAAGCTTTGAGTCTCTTTCGCTAGTATCTTCATTGCGAGCTTCCATGGCAGTAAACCTATGATTATCCCTTCAATATGGCCTCTTATAGCCCAAACCCAAGGGTAGGGGTAGGTTAGAGCTGTTGTGGTCAAATGCTGACGAAAATGATTCAGTGTTTGTATTTCCAACTGGTATAAATAGCGCCATTTGTCCTTACGCTCGAGCTTGCTGGTAAATCGCATTGCCATACGGAAAACGTTTGCGCCATAAACTTCCGATTGATAAATATGATTCAGATCAGATTTATATTGTGGGTAATTCATTTTATAGTCCTCGGGTAATAGCAGGTTTGATGTATTGTTCGATGGACTGACACAGTTCGTAATTAAATTGCTGGGTCCTTTCCATGAAAGGCATATGTCCGGTACGATCAAAAATGACTAAACTTGCTTGTTCAATTGCGCCTGCCAGTCTAAGTGACTGAGTTGGTGAGATGACGGGATCGTGGCTGCCCGCCATAATGGTAACGGGTATATTTATTGCGCTTAGCTTAGGGAATATATTTAAATCGGAGATACGATTAAATAGTGGAAATAATGCTGATAGATCCTGTGTTTGCATATTATGTTGAATTTCAGCAAGCATTTTTGGCGTGACGGGCGATTCGTTATAGGCTGTCTGGTCGTGAGCTAATAGCGATGACAAATATGCTTGCAGCAAAGGTGTTCTGCGACTAATGGATAAGGCTAGTTGAAACAATGGCTTAGCCCATTTTCCTAACCCCGCGAGTTTAACCAATTGACCTTCAACTCCGCCCCATCTGCCTTCAAAAAATCCGGCGATACTGATAACGCCTAAAATGTCCATGACATTATCGGATGCTAAATTCAACGCTGAAAACCCTCCCGTAGAATGGCCAACTAATACGACTTTATTATCTCCTTCTAATTGAAATATCACCGATTGGTAAAGACGATTTAGCCATGCTTCGTTGACGTCTTCAGGCTTATAGTTATTAGGTACTTTAGAAGGGTGGTGACCCGGTAAACTTATTGCATACCAACGTCTATTTTGTAAGATCGCTTCAGGTAAGCAGGCAAGCCAGAAATTGACGGGGGCTAATACTCCTGGAATAAAAATGATAGCAGGCTCGTCAATATGCTCATTTGCAGATAAAACCGCTATTTCGTGACCCTCAAAACAAATTCTTAAATCTCGTATTGTCATAAATTAACCTCGAATGCATTATTAATATGAGTAAAACTCACATTAATAATGCTATAAAGAATGCCGTAGATTAACTACTCGCATTCTATTGAATGCTAATTAACGGAGTGAGACAGTCCATGAAATCAAGAAAAACGCCAAAGCAATCACGATCGAAGGTTACGGTTGAAGCTATTTTACAAGCGACTACTCACATTTTATTAAAAGAAGGCATTCAAGCCTTAACGACCAATCATGTCGCTGACAGAGCAGGTGTGAGTATTGGGTCTTTGTATCAGTACTTTCCCAATAAAGAATCTTTGGTTGCAGAGCTAATTGAGCAGCATGTGCAGAAAGAAATAAACAGCATGACAGCTGTTATTGAAGAGTGGCAAGGTGCAATCAATGAAGATTTTTTTCGTAAGTTTATTCAAGTTTTCATTCAAGTTCACCTAGATGAAATTGAACTGACTCAGCTTCTTCATCTGCAAGTTAATTCTTTAGAGTGTAGAGATGTATTGAGGAAAGCATCATTGTTATTTCAACAAATTACAGCATCAATTCTCGCCAAGAGTTTGAATTTGAATGAGAAATCAAGGTTGATACAAACTAAGGCTTTCATCGTTACAAATACGGTCGATTCACTTGTACAAACGGCCTTAGTTGAAGATGCAAGCATGTTATCTGAAGCTATTTTTATTGATGAATTAGTCCAGCTGGTTTGTCATATCTTTAATCAATCAGGAGAAGCATGATATTGTGACTATCCTTACTAATATAGCTGCTACTAATATTAGTGTTACTAATTTGTCATTATGATGATTTTTTCTATTTCATTTTTTAGCACTGACTTCATCGTTGGCTACTAAAAAGTAATTCGATAACCAGCTACTAGATTATCGCTATCCCCAGCAGCTTTATTTAATAAACCTAACTCAATATATAAATCATTATTACTGCTTAAATCTAGGTAGGCGCCGAATAAAATACGATCACTTTGAATATCCTCACTATCTTGTACAGCATAGCCAATGCCGTAAGTAACTGTATTTAGAGAATATGTCATTGCAAGGTCTAGTTTATCCGTTGTTATTTTGCTGCCATCGGGTGCTTGCAGTATTGATTGTTCACCATTGGCTGCTAGATAAAGATTGCCTGATCGATATGCAATTGCTGCTGAAACATCGCTGAATTCAGATTGGTCGCTATCTAAGCTTTTAAAATCTGCATGAAAAGCCCCTAAGTGGATAACAAAATTTGCTAACTTATATTGGCCACCAATAACATAACCATCCAATTGCTCGTTTTCTTTGTCATCTCCACCACCTTCTAAAATGGCGCCTAGGTAAGCTCGTGCTTTTCCTGTATTGGGCGTTTGAAAAATTGCCGCATGACCCAGGCGAAACGAAGTCTGTTCAAAAGAGCCCGAATTAGCTTCAAAGACATCGGCGGTATAACTGTTAGCTAACGGATTATTTTGGCGCCCTAAGGTTAAAATACCATAAGAATTAGAGAGTCCAAGATGGGCATGGCGAATGACAATGTCGGCGAGATCTGTGCTCGATGTTGAACTGGGTTCAGCCAAGTTATGGCCGTCAGCGCCATCTTTTTTTCCTAGGCCATCATCATTATGAAGTTCACTTTCAAGTTTATAGAAAAAATCCCAGCCATTATTGAGTACTCCTTCTCCTTTAATTCCTAATCGATGGCCTGCATTATTGAGTGATGTATCTTGGTTTTTAATGGTCGCTAAACGAACATGAATACGTCCATAAAAATGGGTGTCGGCGGCCTGCATAGCATAGGAAATATCACTTGTTAGCACTGCAGCAAGCAATATAAATGGACAACTTAATCGAGAGAGGAAGAAGCTTTGATTCATTAGGGTCTCCGTAAACGGAAAGAGAAACAAGTGTTCAATGCTTTTTATAGTGTAGAAGTAAAAAAGAGAAAAAGTAGTTAAAATCTATTTTTGCGGCCAGTAGTGAATGTTTTTGTTTTGTTGTTGGCTTTGAGTATGGGTGAGTATCTTAGATAATTGCTGAAATTGTTTTCTTTTAAGATTTTTAAAGCATAAACCATAACTGTAATCATTATTTTTGATATGAGACATGACAACTACGGCCGCTTCAACCTGCCAATCAATCAGTGGACATTTAATTTGTAATGCAATCGTGACTTTTTCTCCTTTAGACATCTTAATTGGGGCAATAATACCCATACCCCCGGTACCGATATCAATGATATGAGCCACTGTCTTATTAGCCTTGTGCTGAATGGTGACGGGGTAGTGGCAGCTGATTCTTGGGTGATGTCTACGCGCTAAGAAAAGGGCACGAAAGAATAATCCACGGCCTAATAGCTGATAAGCATTGTCTTGCAGCGATGAATTAAAGTTGAATTGCACATGTAAGCTGGCATCTTTAATATAGTGCGATTGAATAACAATAGGCAGGGATAAGGAATCTGTTAATTCTGGGTGCTGAAATTCAATATTAACCAACTGGTCTAAGGTTATGTTTTTCTGCCAGCTACCTTGCTCAATGATAATATGAACTCCTCTGAGGTTAATGTCAGAAACTTGTCCTTTAATAAATAATATTTTTTCTTGGTTACTCAATCCGCATTGAAGGTTAGGAATGTGGTTATGGATTAAATATTTGATATAGACATCAGTAAACATTGTACGTAAAGACTGTCTACTTTCTCGCTGTAGAATGGCTAAGTAAATATGAGTGGCTAATACCGGTAAATAACTGAAAGCAATGAAACCGTGCAGCAATAATATAATACTGCGCAGTTCAGGAATGTTATAAGGCCTTAAGAACGTGAGTAGGCTACCGCTAATTGCCATTAAGAACATTAAAATGATCGAGGTATATAAAAACAGCCTTTGCTTAATAATGAGTTGGTCGCTGATAATGGCAGACCTTTTTTTATGCAATTGAAATTGACTAATTGCCCATAAAATAGGGACTCCGATAATCCAAACAATACCTATCAATATGTGCCAACCTCTTAAATCAGGAATGATGAAGCTTGGGCTTTTTATTGAAGAGAGTAAGGACTGAATTGCTAGCGCGTATAAACTGATAATGGCGATCGCATTAAACCAATGTAAGAGGCGTATGCGCCGACTAAAGCGAGAGATTCTAATTCGGTCTTGTTCAGGCAGTACTTCAAAACCCACGTGCTGGTGGAGGGGGTGATCTGCTGAGGGTTGATGAGAGTCAGTCATAAGCTGTCTCCCGTCTTGATATCGAAATACTGGCTGTACTGTTTACCGGTCCGGCTATGACAAGCGATACAAGCGCCTGCTTGAGAAAATACCTCATAATCGTAATTATCCATCAGGTCGTGGCTATATTCGATATCCCTAGCTTGATGATTATGGCAGTGCTGACAGCGGGTATTATTAAAATCACTGCGCTGCAGGAGTGATTGGTGGCAAGCCGTACACTTTAGTTCCTCGTGATGAGGTTGGCTGGTTAGTTTAAGCGCGCTATGGTCTCGGACAAGTATCGAGTCATTCCAGCCAGAAATATGGGGCTGGTGACACTGGTTACAGCGTCCAATATTTCCATGTTTATCGGTTGAATTCGCGTGGCAGCTATCGCACTGACGTTCAAAATAAAAAGAATTGAGCTGCAAGTCGCCGATAGCTCCTCTGCCATGCCCAAATAACCCGACCTGAAAAAAATGCTCATGTGGTGGCTCATGCAATTTAGTATCACTGCAGGCAGTTAGAAATAATGCGAAGGTAAGAACGAAGTAATTAAGTAACGACATAGGTGAATTATAGACGTTATATAACTCGTTATAATTTCATATTGATTCAGATTAATATATTAAAAGCTAATAACCTAAGGTAAAGCTAAGACGCTCTGACGAAGACTGACTAATATAATAATGGGTGGGTGTTTGTCATAGCTGACTATTCATTGGAGCTAAATTGTATGAAAAACGCTAAGAAGTATTGGCTAGGATTCGTTTTCTTGATCACTTTTCCTAGTTTGGTTGGGGCGCTTGAAGTTGAACTGAGTATCTCAACCCAAATGATGCCTAGCGAATTGCAAGTATTTAAAACTTCGCAAGCAATCAGTAAAGCCATCGAATCAGGAAAGAATGAAGAGGCATTAGCGGAAGCCTTTGTTGAGTGCCCTGAGGATAATGTCCCTCAATTTACGGTAACCTCGATTCGATTAAACAGTGTCTGGCTAACAAATGCTAAATCCTTTGAAGATAAGCAATTCAGTGGTCTTATCAATTATGTTTTAAAGTGCCTGCATAATCGCCGCCGCGGTGGAGATCGATAATGATTAAGTTAATGATGGCATGTCTAATTTTGATCCTTCCGCTACAAGGAATGGCAGATTCAAAGACGGCAGATAAAGACCGCAGCGCGATGATGAAGTATCGTCAGCTATTTATGGAGACTAAGGGGAAACATGCGAAAGCGATCAAGTTACTGATAAAACATAAGTTATCCCTTGACCATATCGTCAGTCATGGAGAAGCTTTAGCGGCAATGGCGGAGGATATGTTAGTCGTATTTCCTACTGGGAGTATGGGGGGGAAATCTCGTGCGATGGGCGATATATGGGATGAGCAAGGTAACCTTAGCCAAGACTTTAAGAAAAAAGCGCAAGCAATGCAGGTAGAAGCGTCACTATTTGTTGATATTGCTAAGCAGGGAAATTACAGAAAAATCAAAAAGCAGATGGTTGTTTTTGCCAATAAAGGTTGTCGCAGTTGCCACTCTGACTATCGTGGAGAATAGCTCTATAGCCAACTATAGAGCTAGTTATTAAACCATGTTAGATTGATAACAATAATAAAAAACTTATTGAGATCTTCATGGCTCATATTCAGGCCCGTATTCAATGCGTCTTACTATTGATCGCTACTCTATTTTTATCTGCTTGTACTACGATAGAAAAAATATCTGACCTTCCTATTGGCGCTGGATTTAGTGCCTTAGATCTGTGTTCTCGAATTTTTGTTAGTGGCGAAGATGAACAGCTGATTATTGATAAAGTAATCTCTGCAAAAGTTTTCCCGCTTTCTTATGTATGGCACCTCGATATAAACAGCAATGAACAAACAGTGGCGGTTTCCGCCCCTTTCTTCCCAGGGCTCAATACCCGTACCGCAGTATATCGGCCCGGCCTAGGTTGTACGTTAGCAATAACGCAAACGACTGAGCAGATTCGCTCCCAAGCTTTCATCCCATTTGATAACCGACAAATAAATGAAATAGCGCCTCTTGCGACAGACCTAGAAAGAACCGATAAAAATGAATGGCTTACCGATACCGTGGTAGGAAATCTTGAAGCTATCATCGACAGTATGTTTTTAGAAAACCTTGACCAAGATGGATTTCACCAAGTTAATACTTTTGCCAGTTTAATTTCTTATGATGGGCAAATTATTGCGGAGCGTTATGAAGAAAATCATCATGGGGATATGCGGATGTTGAGCTGGTCAATGGCGAAAACCATCACCAGTTTGATTGCTGGAATTTTATATGATCAAGGAAGGCTTAAACTCGATGAGCCCATACCGGCTTTAAGTCAGCAAGGAAAAACCGCCTCAATCGCGCAAGTGATGAATATGAGTTCAGGGCTTAATTGGCAAGAAGGTTATAAAGGTACCTCTGACGTTTCTAACATGCTATATACCGAAGGGAACAGTGCTGAATATGTTGCTCAACGTAAGCAAATATCCCCTGCAGGCCGTACTTATCAATACTCAACTGGAGATACGCAACTTTTAGCTCAAGTTATCAGTGAAAAAATATCACCGACTTTACAAGGGGTATATGACTTTTATCAAACCCAGTTGTTTTATAAGTTAGGTATCTATAACGGAGTTATTGAACATGATGAAAGTGGTACTTTTCTCGGTGGTGCGAGAGTCTTTTTAACACCTAGAGATTGGCTTAAAATAGGGCAGCTGATAGCGAATAAAGGCTTATGGAAACTCAGTGAACACGGTGAAGAACGAAGAATCGTTTCGGAAAAATGGATCGATTTCATGTCGACGCCTTCACCGGCTTCTGACTATTATGGCGGACAAATATGGTTGAATGATATGGAAGCCGAATTCCCTGAGATTCCGCGGGATGCATTATTTTTACGCGGCCATGCAGGGCAGTTTGTCGGTATTGTGCCTTCTAAAAAACTCGTAATGACTCGCCTTGGGGCTTACGGGCCTAAAGTAGAGCCTTCAGCATATGCACGATATTTTATGTTGGATATGATTAAAGTTTTGAAGCAGCTCCCTAATTAGATCTTTTTAGGTACCAGAGCCCACTGTACTGTAAGAACACTACCCAATACGGCAATCAAACCCAATAAAGCAATTCCTGTAATTGTCTCTCCGAGCATTACCCAGCCAATAATTACCGCACTGATCGGGCTTAATAGTCCGAGGGATGATACGGCCACAGGTGAAAGTTTTGCAATACCGTTAAACCACAAAACATAAGCGAGTGTCGTACCCAATAACGACAAGTAGCCATAACCCACTAGATTCTTCGTTGTCAGAGTTACTAAAGGAGGATCGATTAACCAAGCTAGCGGAGCAAGCATTATTCCTGCGATTAACAATTGCCAACCTGTAAAGGCTAATAGCGGCATCTCGGTACGCCAGCGACGGGCGAGAAAGATTCCGCAGGTCATAAGCATTGCTCCCGTTGTTGCTGCAAGAATACCAATAAGATTCCAACTGGAGTTTGGGGATAATAAGAGTACTGCCATGCCAATAACACCGATGATACTAGCGACTAAGGCGAGGTGAGCTGGTTTGCGGCCATCAACAAGCCAGATTAAAAACATCATCATCAGTGGTTGAATCGCCCCCACGACGGCGGCCAGCCCCCCTGGCAAACGATAAGCGGCAACGAATAAAAGGACATGAAAAATTGCGAAATTTAATATCGCTAGAATAATAATATGCAACCATTCATGGCGTTTTGGCAGATGTTGGCTGATTAAAACTAGAATAATCCCCGCGGGTAGCAGGCGAATAAAAGCAGCAATAAAGGGGCGATCTGCGGGTAACAGTTCTGTCGTCACTATGTAAGTAGTCCCCCATAATGCGGGTGCTATGGCCGTTAATAGAATAAGTAAAATGATGGATAGCAGGGAATTAGACTTCATTAACGTATCTTCACCGACTGAATTTTCTGGCTGAATGGATTGACGGGTAATAATTTATAACCGAGCCCTAGTTATTAAATATTGAGTTAACTAGGGCACGAAATAATTATACAAGAGAATCGATTTCTATTGGCTCAACAGTTTGTTTACCTCAGTCTCAAGGCCAGCTGCGCTGGCATTTTCAGCATCGATCATACTTCCTGCGCTTAAGGTAACTTTTGACCAAAACCGTTTAGGTCGGGTGGTTAATGCATGGCCACCCTTATGGCTAAAGAAGCTGCCCCATAAACCATCAAGCGCCATAGGGACGACATGTACAGGAGATTCTTTCAGAATACGTTCAATGCCGGCTTTGAAAGTATCGACTTCGCCATTCGTAGTAAGCTTTCCTTCAGGAAAAATACAAATTAATTCACCTTTATCCAGCTCTTCTTTAATGCGCTTAAATGCATTTTCATAGACTTCAGCATCAGCTTTAGGAGAACAGATTGGAATGGTTTTAGCGATTTTGAAGAAGGTTTTTAAGCCTTTCATTTCTGCAATACTACGATCCATTACAAAGCGTATGGGTCGGTGATACGTACCACCAATTAGCAGTGCATCAACATAACTGACGTGATTGCAGACTAAGACCGCAGGGCCTGTTTCAGGAATGTTTTCCAAGCCTTTATCTTGTACGCGATAAAGCGTATGGCCTAATATCCAAATGAAGAAACGCAATACGAATTCTGGTACACGGGAATAGACGTAGGCAGCCACCACGATGTTCATAATGGCCAATACGAAGAAATATTCAGGTATGGTGAGTTCCATAACGACTAAGGCTAAAATTCCGATAGCGGCGCTGGCGACCATAAAAATGGCATTCAGCACGTTATTGGCGGCGATGATCTGGGCGCGATTTTTCTCCTCACTGCGGTGTTGAATCAAGGCTTGCAAAGGCACCACATACAATCCACCAAAGGCACTGACCATGGCGATATCAAACATTAAACGCCAGTTTTCAGCCTGCTGAATAAAGGTCATGGCAGACATACCATCAACCACTTGAATGCCTGTGACTGAAAAATATAAATCAATACCAAACACACTCATGCCAATAGAACCAATGGGCACGATGCCGAGTTCAATTTTATGACCCGATAATTTTTCACATAATAACGATCCGATGGCGACCCCTAAAGAAAATAGCGTCAGTAATAGGGTGACGACTTGAGTCGAGCCACCTAAATAATCACGAGCAAAGTTTGGGAATTGGGTTAGATAACTAGCCCCAATAAACCAAAACCAGCTGATGGCCATAATGGATAAATAAACCGAACGATTTTCTCGCGCCTGTTTAATGGTATTCACCAGCTCAGTGAAGGGATTCCAATTAATTTTTAAATTTGGATCATTGGCTGCTGCTAGTGGAATAAACTGACTGGATGCAAAACCTAATAAGGCAAAGAAGACTACCGCGCCAGCGATCCAATACAGTCCTTGTTCTAGGTCAAAAAAGAGCCCTGCGGTAATGGTGCCGATTAATATGGCGAGAAAAGTCCCCATTTCTACCAGTGCGTTTCCGCCGACCAATTCTTCATCGTTAAGCTGTTGTGGTAAGAGTGCGAATTTTACTGGGCCAAAAATTGCGGATTGCAGCCCCATGAGAAATAGTAAGACCATCATCATGGCAACATTTCCCATAACGATGGCGGTGGCCGCTAAGACCATGATGATAACTTCTAGACCTTTAACCCAACGAATGAGTTTCGATTTTTCTAGCTTGTCGGCGATTTGGCCGGCAATAGGAGAAAATAAAAAGAAAGGCAGAATAAATAAACCGGCGGCAAGGTTGGTCAATAGTGCGGAATCACTTTGAGCGCTAATTCCGCCAAAAGCGATTAATAACAGCAGCGCATTTTTATACAGGTTATCGTTAAAAGCCCCGAGTGCTTGGGTTAAAAAATAGGGCAGGAAACGGCGTTTATTCAGTAGAGAAAACTGTCCTTGCTGGCTCATGAGTAACTTCCTTATTGTTTTTGTTGGGCAGTGGGCTGGTCTTTCCACGCTGCCAGGTAATGGTTAATGAGTGATTGAATCATGCTCAAGCCACTGATGTCTGCGCTGGCGAATATTTTATTATCGACCTCTAGCATACAGATACCGTGAACTGATGCCCAGATGGTACGGGAGGCTTGTTGCAGTTCGAGGGGGTTGGCGTGCGGTGCAAGCTTTGCTAAGCGCAATTCTATTAGGGCAAACAGTTGATTGATGCGGTTTTGTTGCCAGTCAGGGACTTCTTCATCCAATCTATGTTCAAACACCAAGCGCCATTGGTAAGTATGTTGCTGGGCAAATAATAAATATTCTTCTGCGAATAACCTTAGTTGCTGTTGAGTATCAAGATCTGCTGCGCTAGTGAGCTTTTGCGCTAAGCGTTCACTAATTTGATCTAGGGTACAGGCATTGACAGCTAGCAGCAGGTGAGCATAGCTACCGAATAGGTTAATCAACGTTCCTGGGGAGTAGCCCACCATTTTGGCAATCTGACGCAAGCTTAAGGCATGTGCGGACTGTTGTTGTAAGAACTGCAAGACCGAGCTGATGACTAGCTCTTGCAGTTCTTCCGGGCTGTGATCTTTACGTCGAGCCATGGTGCTTCACCGATTGTTCTATCAAATTAGTTGACTTGAGCGGGTTTCACTCTATTATTCTAAACACTGTTCAGAATAATAGATTTATTTTGAACAGTGTTCAAGTTAAAAATGATATTGAGGTGATGTATGACGAATGTTCAAACCATGCAACAGACAGTGAAATACTCTTCAGGGCTGGCGATCACGGCTTTATGCGCCACGACCAGCGAATATGCTTTAGGGTTGCTAGCGGCTTATTATGGCCTACGTCAGGTGCGTAAATTAGGCCGATTGATGAGCTAGCCCTAGCTATCTTAAGCCAGTTCAGAGCAGACAAAATCAATAAAACTGCGTACCTTAGCCGACATGTGTTTACGGCTAGGGTAGACCACGTAGACGTTGATTTCCGCTCGCTGATAATCGCTCAATAACTCGACCAGCTCTCCCCGCTCAAGTTCTCCATTTAAGTTAAAACGTGGCATCAACATCACGCCATGGCCGGCTACGCACAATGAAACTTCCAATTCCGAACTATTGGTTTGCACTCGGCTATTCAACTTAATCGTTTCAATCTTGCCTGCTGGGTTGGTTAAATGCCATTGGTCGTTATTTTTTAAATTACTGTAGGTAATGGCAGGTTGACCCACTAGGTCTTGCGCACAGGTCGGGTTACCATGTTTGGCTAAATAGCTCGGAGCGGCGACGATAATACCTTGCGAGCTGTGAATTTTACGGCTAATTAAACTGGAATCATCCAGCTGCTGTGAAGCTCGGATTAACACATCAAAGCCTTCGCTAATCATATCAACCTTACGATCATTCAAATCAATTTCTAAATTCACTTCCGGATAACGGTTAATAAACTCTGAGAATATCGCCTGCATCCTCGTCATACCGAAGCTAGTGGGGCAGCTGATACGCAAGGTACCTTTAGGCTGGGCTTGACCGCCACTGAGTATATTTTGGGCTTGCTCGGCGTCATCAATGATCTGCTGGCACTGCTGAAAGTAAACCTCACCTTCTGGGGTCAAACTCAGTGAACGAGTCGTACGCTGTAATAAGCGGACGCCTAAGCGTGACTCAAGCTTATTGATTTCCTTGCTGATGTAAGACGTTGAGTGGCCGCTGGTCAGTGCGGCTTGAGTGAAGCTGCCGCTATTGACCACTTCAACAAAAATTACCATGCCATCTAATAGTTGGGAATCAAAGGCCATTGTCTTAACACTCACGGGAATAAAGGGGGGAGTAGGCTCCCATTTTAGTCAGATTAGGTGTCATATGGAAATAATGATTGCACGGATAACCTATTAATCTTCTTTTGTGGCTAATCTATGATAACTACATCAACGAATCATTCAGCATAACTAGATGGGAAGGAAGAATAATGAAGCAACTTACACGAGTTAATCACATTGGTATCCGCGTCAGTGATTTCACTACTTCCCGTGATTTTTATGCGCAACTAGGCTTTGAGTACATTACTGGCCCTACGGGTCCAGAGCCTGTGGCCATCGTTGAGCATCCGAGCGGCATTAACATCAACTTCATTTTGAATGCGAATCAAGCAGAGAAGAAGAATGTCTTGATGCAGCCAGATATTAAGCTTACGGGTTATACCCATGTAGCGTTAGAAGTTAGCGATGCCCAGGCGGTGATAAAACAACTTGCTGAGTTGAACATTCCATTGAGTGGCGAACCCATGCAGCATCCGACTGGGACGTCATTTTTTATCCGTGATCCCGACGATAACGTGATCGAATTTATTGCCTACGATGGCATCGACCACTTGCGTTAATAAAACCTAAAAAATACACGATTTAACTTAACACCAAATTAATAGAGACCTTAAAGTAGAGATAGATTATGAAAGTATTAGCCTTTGCCGCCAGCAGCAGCCGTTCTTCAATCAATAAGTCTTTGGTGACTTATACCGCCAATTTGATAGAAGATGCTCAGGTGGATTTAATCGATATTAACGATTATGAAATGCCGATTTACAGCAGCGACCGTGAAAACGAATCCGGTATTCCACAGCTGGCGCATGATTTTTTAAATAAGATCAAACAAGCCGATGCGGTGATGATTTCTTTTGCCGAGCATAATGGTTCTTATACCGCCGCCTATAAAAATTTGTTCGATTGGACTTCTCGTATCGATATGAAGGTCTATCAAGATAAGCCTGCCGTTTTATTAGCGACCTCACCAGGCCCTGGTGGTGCAGCGACGGTATTAGCGGCGGCAAAGGGGTCAGCGCCTTATTTTGGCTTAGACGTTAAGGCGGATTTGTCGGTGGGCAAGTTCTATGATCAATTTGATATGGAAAAATCTGAAATCAATAATATCGAAATTAAAGACAAGCTAATGACAGCTGTCTCTTTGTTGAAATAAGCAGATAGCAATAATGGCTAATCAACTGCTAGAAATGCCAGTTAAAAAAGCGCTCATTACCATGACAGCTCCTGCCGCAATAGGCATGTTGATGACATTCCTTTTCCAGCTGGTGGATAGTTATTTTATCGGCCAACTAGGCGAGAAAGAATTAGCCGCGATCAGTTTTTCTTATCCGGTTTATTTCTTTCTGATTAGTTTTTTTATGGGCAGTGCCATTGCGGTATCGGCCAATGTTGGCCAAGCATTGGGTAGCCAAAATATAGAAAAAGCCCAAGGTATTGCCAGTTTAACATTAGTATTTATTATGCTGTTATTTATGTTATTTGGCGGATTAGCCTTCTATTTTGACACAATAAGCATCGATAGGATTTTTGCCCTTCTAGGGGCAGAAGATGCGATGCTGAAATTAATAAGCGAATACATGTTGCCCTTGTATTTAGGTTTATGTTTATTAGTCGGTACTCTCGTCGCCAACGCTAGTTTAATGGCAAAAGGGGTGATGGTAAAAAGCACTATCGTGATGGCGATTGGTGGCGTGATTAATTTGGTATTAGATTATTTGCTGATCTTTGAATTCGAGCTGGGACTTGCGGGAGCTGCTTGGGCAACGGTATTTTCATGGGCGGTAATGTTGGTATTGATGTTGGCTTTATTAATTCAGCAAGAACTCTTTAAAGGATCGGCTTTTAAACTGACGACTCAACAAGCTTGGTCGCAAGCGAGAGGCTGGTTTAAAGATGTATATCGTTTGGCAATACCTGCTATTGCTGCCCAAGTTTTAGCTCCGATTGCTATTGCTGTGATTACACGCTTTGTCGCCATGAGCGAAGATCCAATTTCGGCGGTTGCCGCTTATGGTTTGGTGATTCGCATTGAGTCGTTGGGGCTAGTGGGCATTTTGGCACTGGCGGTAATTATGACACCCTTTATTGCGCAAAATTATGGTGCACTTGCTTCTGATCAGCTCTCGCTGAGGCGGTTAGATCAAGCGGTGGCCCTGTCGGGTCGAATGACGGTTTATTGGGGGCTGGTCTTTTATGGCTTGGTGCTTGTTTTTATTGAGCCACTTGTCGCCCTGTTCAGTGACAGTAGCGCCGTGATTGAACACAGTAAAGATTATTTTTATATCGTCGGCCTGACGTTACCAGGCTTTGGTTTATTACTGATCACCACCTCATTTTTCAATGGCGTGCAACAAGGTAAGCTATCACTGCAACTGACCTTAGTGAAATCTCTGCTTTTGACCATACCTTGTGCTATAGCTGGCTTTTATCTGTTGGATGCTATGGGTATTTGGTGGGGTATTGCCATCGCCAATATTCTAGGAGCGCTGTATGCGGGAAGGTTACTCAATGTCTGGCTGCGAGAGTACGACTCTGATATTGCCAATTATCCAGTATGGCGGGATTATGTTGGCGACTTTAAAGAGCTGAGACGGTTATTCCGTCTCTAAGCTATCTACCATTAGACCTTGCCAATCAGTATTCAGCACTTCGACTAATATAGCGTAGCGCTCTGGGCCGATGGACTGAGCAATATCGTTTTCAATGCGCAGCATGTGCTCTTTCATCTTACCGCGCATTTGCTGGCCATGCTCGGTGAAGTTGATGATCTTTTCATTGCCCTTATCGCTGTCTTCCAGCTTGATCCAATCCAGCTCGATCAGGCGTACAACGGTTTTATGGGCGGCTTGGCGGCTGATGTTTAGGCTGCGGGCGAGGGCAGAGATGCTGCTGCTTTCACCGTTCAAAACCGCCAACGCGCGGGCTTGAGCCGTTGTGAGGCTAACATCCCCTTGCTGTTCTAAAGACAGTAAGAGTTCTTTCTCATACCATTCGTAGCGCTTAAACAGTAGAGATTTTAAATTTTGAGATAAGTCTGGAATAATCATGTTGTCAATTTTAGTTGACAAGCTGCTCTCAAGCAACTACTATTCTTGTCATCCTTAGTTGACAACGCTGATTGAGATGTTTCAAAACGCCGTAAGTCAGGGATAATAGTTGAGCAGAACATGAGAAAACTAGAGCAATTCTACTTTCCTTTTTTTATGGCAGTGTTTATGACCTGCATTATGTCTTTTACCCTGACGGCAATTCATCAGGGTTTTCATCCCGAGTTCCTTTTCGATTGGGGAAAAGCCTTCAGTCTGGCATTCCCCATCGCTTTTTTTGCTGTGATCTTTGTTGCCCCCGCGGTGCATAAAATCAGTGAGCGATTAAAAAGAGAGCCTAGCGTTACTTCTTAAGTATTTATGCTTTGAAAGCATTGATATACTCAAAGCATGAACTCTTATATACAACTACAAGCAGGGTTATTAGCGTATTATGGCTCGGTGTTGGATAATGACTGGCATCAGCATAATGCCTTACAGATCATTTGGCCTGACTTAGAATGCTGCGTTGAAATAAGCGGCGCTATCGCAATTGATCAGCAAGCAGTGGTTATAAATAGTGCGGTTAAGCATAAGCTGGCCATGGTAAAGGGTTGGATTCTTTTAATTGAGCCGCAATCGTCTATAGGGGAAGCGCTGTTAAAAATAATCCAGCAAAAGCCTCATCATGAAATTGTAAACTTAGAGGCATTTCAGCAGCAAAATTCAGATCTCGATATCGATCAATTAGCGGGCTTATGGCAAGCGCTCAATATTGATTGTGAGTTATTAAATGGCAACCCTCGGCTTGATCCTCGTATCCTCTCATTACAGCAAAAACTCAATACCTGCTTAGCAGGAGAGTGTATTAAACCTGATCATTGGAGAGCCTCAACCATTGCAGATGAACTTAACCTATCGGAAAGCCGTTTTTTACATTTATTTAAAGCAGAAATGAATATTGCTTGGCGTCCCTATTTATTATGGCGACGCTTGTTGTGTGCAATTAACTCATTGCAAAGGGGGCTGTCAGCCACTGAGGCCGCGCACGTTGCAGGCTTTTCAGACAGCGCTCATCTTAGCCGGACATTTCGAAATAACTTCGGCATGACAATTCGCCAAGTAACTAAGAAAGATTGGCCTGACAATAATTAATGAAAAAGACAAATAAATAAGGATAGCCAGTTTATTCAATTCATTCCTTTTGCCCTGATATATCTTAAACCTATTCAATAAATTCATTAATACTGAATAGGAAACTCGATGAAAAATTCTCTTTTACAAACTTCTCCAATGTTAAATTTTGAAGATGAAAGTATCCAGCAATTAATTAACGCTAAGAACTGGAAAAACTTAACAGCCTATGATGCCATCGAAGCTGTGTATAACTTCGTCCGTGATGACATTAAATTTGGATATAATAAGGATGATACCCTCAGTGCTAGCCAAGTACTTGCCGATGGTTATGGGCAATGTAATACCAAGGGTACTCTGTTGATGGCGCTTTTACGGGGAATTGGTATTCCTGCCCGATTCCACGGTTTTACTATTTATAACGAGCTGCAAAAAGGCGCAATACCCAACTACCTATTCTTCTTTGCTCCTAAGCGAATTATCCACAGCTGGGTGGAAGTGTATTTTGAAGGGGAGTGGTTAGATCTCGAAGGTTATATCATCGATAAACGGTATTTAAATAAGGTGCAAGAACGCTTCGCCGATCAGTGTGAAAAGAATAGCCGGGGGGCCTTCAGTGCTTATGGTATTGCGACTAAATGTTTAAAGAAACCCGATAATGAATGGTTAGGAAAAAGTACCTATATCCAAAAAGAGGGTATTGCCGATGATTTTGGAATTTATGATCTGCCAGATGAATTTTATGCGCAAAAAGGCAGCAATTTAACCGGGTTTAAACGGTTATTATTTCGATATGGCTTGAGACATCTGATGAATAACAATGTCGAGAATATCAGGCGACTAGGGCTATAATTTACACTCGTGGGCTAAGAGTGCGAAATAAAAGAGCTATACTCATGAAATGACTCATTTATCGCAATATATAGCCTACTTATGTCTAATATTATTGCCCCTTATAAGTTGGGGGAATAATGAAGTAGGTAACCAGGCTGAAACTATCCACATCGCCTACTTTGAACTGCCACCTCATATTGAAAAGGGCCCAGAGGAAAATTTGCAGGGCCCTGCGGTTGAGTATGTAAAACTTATTTTAAAAGAAATGCAGGTGGAAAATTTCACATTAAAAGGCTATCCCGTGCAAAGGGCTTTCCAAATGCTCTTACTCGATGAGGCTGATATTGTTTTATTTGCGGCAAAAACTCCTAATACCATCCGAGATGATTTCATCTTAACGGATGTTGATGTGATGACAATTCAACCAGGGCTCATCGTCCAAAAAGCGGATAATCTTGTTGAGCCCATTGAGCTGCAGCAGCTCGCAGGCAAGCAGCTAGCTTTCTGGAGTGGCGGATATGTGCCTAACTTTCTTAAGCATGAATCAATTAACCTAGTTAAGTTGGCAGGTGAAGAGATATACAAGCGTGGTTTTATGTTGGTTAAACATGATCGAGTTGATGGCTTTTTCCATGTGGATTCTATGGCGTTAGAATGGTGGTTAGAAAATACTAAGGAAGATAAATACCTAAAATTGTTAAAACTTCCTTATCAAGTGAGTGTGAAAAGCATATTTTCTAAAGAGAGTGAAAAGCGCTTTCGATTACGCTACGAATGGGCCTTAAAAGAAGTGCAAAAGAAAATAAGCTATCGTGATTTTTTCTTTGATTATAAACATAATCAATAAAAGGTGCTTGTTTAATGCTTTAAAAGTATTTACTTTAATACTCGCTAATTAGAATTGTCGATCTTATAAAAATAAAATGCCAGTCTATGAATATTAAAATTTCCTCCTATTATTCTAAACATTTATTAAAACGTTTATCGGTAGCAAATAAAAAGAAGGTAAAAGTACCACTTACTGCGAATTTGAGTTTGATGTCGTTGAGCTTAGTTGATTTTAATAATCTGGCATCATCGTGTTCTGAAGTAGAAAAAGACCCACTATTTGTATTACGTACATCAGCCAAAAGCTTACCTCCGGGCCATGGCATATTAGGGTTGCTAGTTCAAAGCTGTAATACCCTAGGGGAAGCTTGTCGTTATGGCTACAAATTTCAGCATTTAACCCGCAATGGGCTTCATAGCCGTTTGAGTTATCAAGAAGGGTCGGTCATCAGCACCATCGCTGTCGAAAATTGTGACCCGCAGAGTATCGCCTTTCTGGTTGAATACTGCCAAGCCAGCCTGTACGCCATTGCCAACTATCTAGTTGAGTGGTCGAAGCCGATTAAGATCAAAGAAATTCACTTTATGCATAAAGCATTAGGCCCGCTATCGGAATACAAGAGAATTCTGGATACGGATAATATATTCTTCTCTCAAGCGGAAAATAAAATTGTCTTCGATCGTGAAATCATGGATTTTGCAATTGAAAGAGCAGATCCAGGAGCGAAAGAGGCTTTATTACAAGAAGCCAAAGTACAATTGCAGTCGTTAAATTCGTTAGCAAAATTCGAAGTTAAATTACGCAGTTTATTGGCTAATCAGGCCATTTTTAAAGCGTTAATATTGTCTGACTGTGCAATGGCACTTAACGTGAGTGAAAGTACGTTTAAAAGACGTTTATTAGAAGAAGGCACATCGTATCAAGCGGTTTTAGATGATGTTCGTGAATTAAAAGCGAAGCAACTTCTTGAGCAAACAAGCGACTCAATACAGCAAATTTCTGAAGCATTGGATTTTAGTAATCGCAGTGCTTTTGCCCGTTCGTTCCGTAACCGGACGGGGTTATCTCCTTTGCAATTTCGTCAGTCGACCAATCATATTGCATAATTGCTTTCTTCGGTATCGTTTGAACTCAGCGGTATCTTTCTTAAGACACCGATGTTTATTTTCTTAATCATAGAGACCTAAAAATAATAAAAGGTCCCTCACATGATTTACTCCCACACAAAACTTGTTAGTACGTTAGCGGCTATTAGCTGCCTATCAATGACGACCAGTAGTGCGCTGGCCATGTCTAAGGTAGAGCCACCAACCGTCGAGATTGGCCAATCTGATATCTTAAAAGAGGCCAATCAGACTACGGTTATGAGCTCTGACAACTTTACCGCCACTCAACAATCTTATGAGCCTATGGGCCAGTATTTAAGCATCTGGCAAGGAATGAATCATGAGTGGAAGCGTTTTATAATTGATCCGGTGAATGGGCGTATTCCTCATCGAATCTCGACTTATGAAAACTACCTCGTGCCCGGCTTAGATTCAGATCAACTCACCTCTCGTATGGGGCAAAATACCGGTGTGGATGGCAATTATATGTATCCATCAACGAAGGCGATCACGATTGATACGACGGACCTTAATGTCGTACAAGGAAGCATCACATTAAACTGGGAAGATGAAGTGAGCCAGGGGGATGTTCCTACGGCTAAAAATAGAATTGAATTCCCATTTGAACTGCCAGATCAGCCTTGGCAAGAAGGTCATACATCCACTTTCTTACAGGGATTTGCCTTGAATACAAAGTGTGACCGCAGCGTAGAAAGTAATGGCTGTAATTCAGACGGCATGTGGCCATATCTATATCATATTGCTATTGAAGATTGTCAGCCTTCTACCATCAAAGGTACTCGCTGTACTCTGGCTGTGAATATCTCGCGAGCCTGGACCCCTAATTATGGTGGCTTTCAATTAATTGGTGAAGTGAAGCCGCTGAATAAACGATTACAGTATGATTTAACCGTTTATTATGCTGGGCTGAGTGGTGAAAATGAGCACATTTCGGCACGAGTAAAGAGCATTGCAACATATGAAAATGCTTTGCAAGAATCAAATACCACAGCGCAATCACTTTTATTGTCAGCGGAAGTCTCAGCTCAATATAACACAGCAAATTATGATGAAGGCTTGGCAGCCATAACCGGCTTTGGTTTTATGTTAACCCCAGCGGATGACATTAATGCTGGATGGAAGATGTTAGGTTCAGATGTACGTCAACGCGGCCGTTATATTGCGCGCCAACAATTTGAAATTGTATCTAGCCAATACAATAAAGAATCAGGATTATTAGATGTGAATGTGGATTTAAATCTATGGGCACCAAATACCGTGGTGAACAGCGACTTCACCGCAGAAATGGAATTACAACTTATCGAATTGAGCAATGAGGATCGCATTGTGGATAGAAAGCACCTTGAAGGAAAGATTTGCATCAACAGCAAAGATGAAGCGCCTTTCTTTTCTAAATGGACTAACTGTAATAAACAAACCGCCGCGGCAATTAAAAAATTCGGGGGTAGTGAGCAAGATGTGATTGAAGTTCAAACCTTAATCGGAGTGACACAATAAAATGAAACGTGATATTCAACTGTTTATCTTTAATAGTTTTATAGGAAATCCAGAAGGCTTTAAACTCATCACTAAACAACTGGGTTGGGCTCAAGGATTACGCATCCTATTAAAGATGCAGTTGAATAGTCTCTTCAATAATCCATTTCATTCTCTAAATAGGGAAAGTGAGCTACTGAGCTGGAAAGAACGCTTATCTCAGAAACAAATACTGCCGGCTTTTGCACTGTACGATGCCTTGATAAAAAATGATTATACAATTGCTGAATCGATTGCATTGGTTGAAGTCGTAGTCGTAGGAGTTGCGAATAAGTTCTTAAAATTTACGGTACCCATTGTTAATTCAAAAGATATTGAGAGTACCAGTAGTGCTGAGCGGAAGAATTTCTTTAGCGAGATCGTCGATCGTTTCCCAAATGCTTTTGGCACCTTAAATGTTGAGGGAAATGAGTCCTTTCACTTTCATGTTAATACGTGTTTATTTGCTTCGTACTGTAAAAAATTGGGTTACGAACATTTAGCCCCCATCTTTTGCAAAGCAGATAAATTGTTTTTTGATCAGCAGCAACCGTTGATACAGTTTTCACGTACCGAGACTTTGGCTGAACAGGGGAGTCAGTGTGATTTTGGCTTTAAGTTAATCGCCAAGGGCTAACTTTTTATACCGTTATCTGCTGCATGGTGATCTGGCTAGTTTATGTCATCAATATTTGCACTCTACGGGGTCTCAATATAAAGTATCGGCCTTGTTTATGATTACTTTATAAAACTCTCAATAGTGGTTGTGCGGAATGCAGGTAAATTCGTTAAAAATCAGGGGCAAACAGGCGACTTATGTCGATTTCAATGGCTCTGATGACGGGCAACAAGCTCAGCCGGAAGTACTAAAAAAAGCCCATTTCTATGCTGCCAATGGCTACCCGGTGCAGGTCTATGAAACGCTGATGAAGCTGTTGTCTCAGCAGCTGCAATTAGAGTCTCTGCATAATCGTGCACAATGGCCTGACATTGGTCTTCCTAAAAAGACGGTACGTTGGCAGACCTATGCCAATGACTTGATTCATTTCTTAGATGCGCGTAATGATTCGTCTGCACCTAGTCCTATAATTGGTATTGGTCACTCCATGGGGGCAACCAGTACCATCTTTGCCGCGGCTAAGCGACCTGATTTATTCTCGCAGCTTATTTTGATAGAGCCGGCGGCTTTAACCCAGAAAAATAGCCTGTTGATGAACAGCATTCCCTTAAGTCTACGCCGTAAATATATACAGCCTGGAAAGTCGACATTAACGCGGCGTAACCGTTGGCAAGATAGATCGGTACTGCGTAGCCAGGTGGATAAATGGAAGTCATTAGAAGGCATTTCAAAGAATGATCTCGATAGTTTTGCAAATCACTTAGTGATCGATCAGGGCGATGAAGTAGGTTTGGCTTTTCCTAGAGAGTGGGAGGCACATAATTATTTTCATCCGTCTTCTATTTGGGCAAAGCTCAAAAAAGTACAGTGCCCGATAACGGTGATACGCTCTGAAGCGGGTATCTTTTTCAGTGATTCGATGTGGGCTTATTGGAAAAAGTTACGCCCGCAGGATCAAATCGAATACATTCCAGATTATGGACACTTATTACCGTTACAAGCTCCTGAGCTTTGTGCTGATAAAATTCAACAAGTTATCTAATAGGTATGAATTTTTATTTGTATTTCCGCAAGCTGCATTTATATTTCACGTTAATCGCTTTAATACCGTTAATCATGGTGGCTTTTACTGGTTTGTTATTAATATTTGAAGCTGAAATAACTCAGTGGCAAGCTCCAGCGGAATACAAAAACAATTCTGAACAGATAATAGAAGCGAAGCAGCTAGCCCAGATTCGTCAACATATTCATCAGCTAGAAAGTGAATATCGCCCCTGTCGATTAAGTTATATTCGTCACGATATTGAAACCTTGTCTTTACCTTGGGTTTATCTGAGTTGTCCTAGAGGCAGTCGAACCTTTGTAATCAATCTTAATACCAATCTACACTACCCATTAGAAAGGGAAGGCTTTCGCTTAATTACTGATCTGCATAGAACGTTATTATTGAATCGAGTCGACTACGGTAAAGAAGGGCGAATCCTAGTAGGAATAAGCAGTTTAATCTTGATATTAAATATTGTACTAGGTTTTATCCTTTGGTTTATCCGCGGCAAGAAGTTAAAATTAAAGAAACAGCAATTTAAATTGGTCACCAAAGCAGGGATTAATCTACGTCGGCTACATGCTGTCACAGCACTCTACATTAGCCCGATTTTAGTCGTAATTATCATTACGGGTATTAGCTGGACTTGGCGTGAAGAGATTAATCAAGGCTTAATGTATCTGCAAAATAAAGCTCAAATGAGCACTCGGGTTTTTAGTCAGCCAAGTCAGGGCTATGATTCACTGGCCAGTTTGGATGAGATCTATCAGAAAATTGAGCAACAATATTCTCATTACCATGTTCAAGGATTAGCACCAGCCTTTAGGCGCAGTGATATCGTTAGTCTTCGCTTGATTGATAAAATTAGCGTGGCATATACACCCTTGGTGCATGTGCAATTAGATGCTTATACCCTCAAAGAGAAATATCGAGTGGATAGCTGGGATGCAGAGTTCAAAGATAGCTTGCATGCTTATGGCATTGTGAAATATGGCCTACATACAGGATTTGTATTTGGCACCACAGGGAAATGGCTGTGGGCTATCGCAATCTTATTATTCATTGCTTCCACTATGATGTTAGGGGTTTATCTATGGTTGAAAAGACGGGCGATAGCCTCGGTTAGGGGGGCGGTATGATTTTACTACTCACTTTATTGCAAGTTATTTGGTTGAGCCTGAGTAGCGTATTCCTAATCTTTTGGTTAATCTACTTTGGCTATTTGAAACTTAGTCGCAAGGTTAGAAAGCTTAATAAAAGGCGCCGTAAAAAATTAGTGAATATCGCAAAGTTCTGGTTACGAAAAGCCGTGTGGTTAATGTTGAGTAATCTTGCTATCGCTTTGATGATGTCCGTAATTTAACGTTAAGAATATCCATTCCTCTTAGTTTGAATTCTGAGAGGTTGATTTGTTGAATAATAAATCCAGCGAGTTTAATACGCCCAGTATTTCAAAGTTGAACCCGAGCATTAAACTGTCAGGAATTTCGAATATATCGGTAATACCATCATTGTAGCTAGCAGCAAGCCTAAATTTTAAGCCATGTTTAGGCGTGGTTTTATCAAAGTAACTTAAGCCAACCTTAATCGAGCCGCCAAACTTGTCCTTCCTTAATTTAGTCGTTTCATCAAACTTATTAATATTAATGGTAAAATAAGGTCTATCCACGGATGCTGACCAGCCTTGAGAGCGATCGTTATAGGTTAAGCGGCGAGATAAATTTATTTTGCAGTACCCAATCATGTCGAATTCAATATTATCTAGGCAAGATGTTTTATGGGAAAGCTGAAACGTGTATTCATCCTCATAAGTAATAGAATCTCCTTTTTTATTGCCATGGATCTTACTTCGATATAGGTTTGCTGAAAAATCTTGGTATTTATAATCATAGGACAGTGTTTCCACGACTAAATTATCTTGTTTAACCTCCGCTAGCATAAGATTAAAATCTAAGACTGATAGATTTATAAAGGGGTCCGTTAAGGTATTATTTTCATGTTCTAAAAAGTGATTGTTATCAAATATTTTAGGAGACTCGGTAATGAGTAAACCGCCTGAAATTCCCGCATACTCAAAATCATTATAACGTGCCCCTACATATATTCGGCTGTATTTATTAGTAATGATATCCTCATCATTCATCTGATAGCGTAAATCCATGACCCCTAGATCTATGAAGTAATGATCTGAGTTAACGGCAATATGAGCACTGCCTATTTTTCTTTCTTCATTTTTGTCTTGGCTGAGAGTAAATGTTTTATTGGTCTCGAAATAACTGATTTTAATATCCCCAGAGCTGTATTGGTCACTAGCAGGATTCAGTGATTCGGCTTGTTGGCGCATTAAGCGAAATTTATTGCCTGAATTCCAAAGCTCTTCAAAAGAATATGGCGAAATGGTTTCCGCATGTAGTAGAGAACTGCTGAGGCATGTTAGAGCAAATAGTATTACAACTGCATGAAGAGAGGTTGAGCTTGAGAACAACTTCATGACACATAACCGGGGTAGCTAAGTTGAGTTATTAACTATAGCGAATTATAAACCAAGAGTCATTTTACATGGGCTTACATCATGGCATTGTTTTCGTGAGCTGCTGCTCAATAGCCGATAAACACAGGCTCACATTCATAGATACTCGAGTCGAGAAGGTATGCAAGGCATAAACAGAGTTTACCGGCAGTTCGTAGCCAGGAAAAACAGCCTGTAAGTCTGATGAAGTTGAATTCAATATAAAATCAGGAACAAGGCCGATACCAGCTCCCGCAGTAATTAAGTGATAACAGCTATTAAATGAGTTGGTGATACAACGGGCCTCCCTCGCAAAATGCAGGCTATTCTGCTGCTTGCCACCTTCAGCTTTAAACTCATGGCTAATTTTTCTACCTTGCCAGCTATTCGCTATGTAGGCGGCTTGTTCGATATTACCTTGGCTTAACACGGATTTATTGGCGCACAATACGTCTTTAAATTCTCCGATGCGGCGCTGCTTAATATTACTATCCAGTGATTGACCGACTCGAATGGCCAGGTCGATATTTTCAGTCATTAAATCAAGATGACTATCGCTGCTGATGAGCTCAGGTTGCAATAAGGGATATTCCTTCATCAGTGGCGCGATAGCAGGCGCGACTAAAGTCTCCATTAAAGCATTGGGTGCAGTGATGCGAATAGGGCCTTTAGGAACAGCAAGAACATCTTGGGCTTGTTGCCATGCTTGTTCGGCTATTTGGTTAAGCGCTTTACAATGCTCATAGAAATCTTGCCCTGCGGTTGTCAGAACTTGCCTGCGAGTCGTGCGTTTAAGCAATGTGACTCCAAGCCCTTGCTCTAATGCTTTCAAATGCTGACTGATTACTGATTTAGACAGCTCCAACGATTCAGCCGCCGCGGTGATTGAGCCGGTTTCAACGATATGAGCAAAGACTGACATGTGGCGGAGTTGATTCATGAGTATGGCTTCGAAGTATTGGGTGATGATTAGATTATTGTATGTAAAAACTTAACAATCAATTCTCATTTGTCTGTTTTTAGGCGGTAACGGTTGCTTTATTCTGAGACTATGAATCAGACCCTATGAATCAGACCCTATGAATCAACGTTGGTAGAGGAAATGTAATGTCTCAAACAGTAGTAGAACGAACAGCTTTAGAAAACGGTATCTTAGATGTTTGCCAGCAGGGAATTAATACTTGGCAGGATGCATTTAATCGACAAGATGCCGCAGGTTGCGCAGGTCAATATACTGAAGACTCTGTAATGGAGGCTCGACCGTTTGGCACGTTTACTGGGCGTGCTGAAATTCAAGCTTTTTGGCAGGGCATAATGGATCAAGGGTATCGCGAAGTAGAATATAGCGATGTGAAATGGCAGCAAGCTGACGATGGCCCGGGTTATATTTTAACGTCTAGCTGGACGATGAATAAAGCATTTGGTGTGGTGCATAAAGAACATTGGATAGTAGAAACAGACGGTAAAGCACGCTTGATCAGTGATGTTTTTGAAATACAGGGAGAGCGTTAGTAACGTAACATAACGCTACATAAAAGATTGATCTAAGTGGGCTTTTTCATCGCACTGAAGTGTTAAAGTCCGCCCCCGATTTCCCCACCAAAAAAATTAGAGAAAAATATGGTCCGTATCACAAGCTTATTATTTACAACTGCCATGCTCAGTGGTTGCTTTGGTTCCAGCAGTAATAGTGACTCAAGCAATGCTAGCGCTAACTATTCGTATTATTTTGGTACCGGCGCTGGGCTGGAAGTTTATTCTTTCGATCATAATTCTGAGAATAAAAAACTGATATTCAAAGCCCCAACAGAGATGGAGTTCAGTACGCAAATAAATGATAATGGTGTAACCAGTTTTGGTACCATGTTTATGTTTAAGGCCGGTATCTGGCAGTTTGTAACGCCTAAAGATAATACTGTAAAAGTCATTGGTGAAGCGTCAAACATTTCTGAAGTTTGTAACTCTACCTCTTTACAAGGCGAAGATATTACTTATTTATATTATATGACCCCTGGCGATGATGCTGAATGTTCATCAGAAGCCGATAACTTGTCTTACCGAATAGACACATCAATGTCCGCAGATTCATCAGCATTATTGTTACCAAGTGGATTATTGTTTGCCGATGAGTTCCAAAATGTGATTATTAGTGATGATGCAAAAGGCTTTTTAATCAAAAGAGAGCCTATAGATGGCACTGTTTTATTTGCCAATCTAGATCTAACAAACACAGTAAATCTTGAAGGCGATGTAACGGGTTATGTCCTAGTTAATGAGTTTTCTGGCCATGATTCAATCATCATCAAACTTAATGAAAAACTATATGATTTGACTTTAGCTCAATTGGAAGCGGGAAATATAGGGGAGGCTTTTTTTACTGGGAGCAATATCAATGTTTATACAACTCGTAGTCAGCTATTTTATACCGACAATAGAAAAATTTACCAATATGATTTAGCGAATAAAGAGTCCGCTCTTATTTATGATATCGCTTCTAGCGATAGTCCTTCCAATTATATTTCAGGCATTAAAATTAATAATAATGGTTTGTTAGTTCATTTAAACTCATCAGATACTGATTTTATTCATCTGTCTACAAGTGATCTCAATACCATTAGATCTACAGAAATAACCTTAATGGATGCCAGTCAGTCCAGTCGTATAGGCAGTATTGTTGGAGGCTTCACTTACAGTCTTGAAAATGTTGATGGCACTCGTAAGTCTTCTTTTATTTCTGATACTGGCGTTGTGAGTACAATTGATAATTCAGAATGGATAAATATCACTTCAAGTAGCTTAGATGCTGAAAGTTTCCCTATTTTGTTAACTTATGGTGAAACAGGAAATACGCTTTCTAAATGGTCTGTTGATACGAAATCAAAAGAATTCATTTATGGGATATTGCCAAAGGATGTTAGTGGAATTCGCTCGGACTCTAACGATAAAAGCAATACAATATTGCTCTCAACTCTCTCTAAAAATGATAATGCGAAAGGTTTGCTGTATTCTATTGATAGAAACAAGGCAGGTAGTTTGAAAGCACTTAGCAAAAGCAGTGGATTTACTGTCGTGTTTTAAACTAAATAATATTGAGATTTTTGGACAATGAAATCTGAATAATTATTCCATGAAGCCCCTCTAATGATAATATCACCTCTAACTAGGTGATATTATTCACTGTACCACTACACATTAAATTAATTAATGTCAGCGCTATCATTACTTTCAATTTGATTAGTTTCTAATACCCGATTTAAGCTGCTTAACCAAGTCGGGTAATAATAAAGAATTCTTCTCGAAATCCTTTATTAAATCATAACAAACAGTGATGTTATTTTTAGTTCCATCCCACCAAGCATCGGGTGTTCTACAAAATGGCTCTAGATAAATTGTAATATAATTTTTTAGATTCAATAAATCGTTTAATTTCGTAAGAACGCTGGCCAAATGGTTGAATGTTTTTAACTTGGTATAAATTCGTTGGTCTTCTTGATTATTAGGCTGAATCCAAACAACCTTAATTCGCCCAGAAAAGAGCTGCTTACTGTCTTTCGATTTTATTAACTTCCAGGATTTATTAAATTTGTAATCCGAGACCTTAGTAACTAACCAGGCCAGTGCTCTACGAGTCTGTTCAAACTCAATATCACAATCCCACGCTCTTTCGACAGGTAGCATGGACTCTTTTCTCAGTGATTCCAATTTATCAGGATTGGAACCATAAATCAGACAGGTAACTTCGTAGAATCGTTGGATAGCCAAAGGATGAGTATCCCAATAGACAGGCTGGTGATCTTTTTTCTCATTTTTCCACTCGATCATCCACTCTCCTGAGATAGCTAGCAGCTTGTTTAATACGACAGGGTTAATATCTTTGTTATGCGAGTCGTCGGCCATAATCAATAGCATTAGTGCGATTTGGTCAGCAGCTTGTTCTTGCCCACCTAAAACAGGAATGTCGTTTAACTCAATGACGGCATGTGCTAGTTCATGCAGCAGTGTGAATTCGAGATTACTCTGCACGTAAAAATCGTGTTCAAATGCTCGAGTAGAATCAAAAGAAGTGACATCGGGTGAAGCAATCGAGAAGCCTGATGCTAAAGCCAGATACAAAGCAACGAAGGTGAAGCGAGTAATCATATAACATTACCTTAATGAGCCCGTTTGATTATAGCCAATAAATTCAACAGCTTCACTTCATAGTAAGTCGATTAATATGAATATGTTTATCACACGTAGCATGAATAATGCCTTGTTTGTTTTTAAGGCTTACCTGAAGGTGTAATTGCGTTTTATCGCAAGTGATTAGTCGCTGTTTAAGGGCGTAGACATTCTCTTTAGGGATATGGAAGTGGGCATAAAGAGTTTCTCTACCCGGTTTCAAGAAGCGGATCTTCGCTTCGCTATCGATCACTCGAAACTGCTGTCCTAATAGCTTGTAAAGCATTACACCATAAATAGGGTCCAGTGCAGCGTATAGACTTCCACCCCATGTAATGCCCATGTGATTCTTGGTCCTCCAGTTAGACGGCAACTTGATACACACGTCATGAAAATCGGACGATACATACGTGACCTTAGCACCGCTGCCCCAATATGCTGGAAACCAGTTTCCGACCCAGCGCCATACTTTGGATTCAAAAGATTCTTTCTTCATGTTGGTCTTGGGCTATGAAGCTTGTGTACGAATAATTATTTTACCTACCGCACGTTTGCTCTGGCTACGCAGATGAGCATCAGTAACGTCTTCCATGGCATAAACAGAGTCGACCATAGGCACGATTTTACCCTTCTGAATGAAATCGGTAATAGCAGTAAGCTGCTCTTGATTGGGCTTCACCATAACAATGCGTTTACGGATGTGAGGAATAGAAAGCAGAGGCAATAACTTGCTGGCTAAATGTTTCAACAGAAAACTAGGGGCAGGCACGGTTGTCACAAAGGCTGCGTTTTTAGCGAGCAAATGACGGCACGTCGCAGGAGAATGTTGGCCAATGGTATCGAAGATTATATCGTATTGGCTTTTAAGGGTTTTGATATCTTGAGTTTTATAATCAAAGACTCGTTCAGCGCCAAGAGACTGAACCAATTCGGCATTAGAAGCACTGCAGATACCATCCACCTTGGCACCAAAGGCTTTTGCTATTTGAACGGAAAAACTGCCAACGCCACCACTGGCGCCTATGACCAAAATTCGCTGGCACTTTCTTCTCTGCTTTTGTTGCAGTTGGCCATGATCCACGAGTGCTTGGTAGGCGGTCAGGGCACACAAAGGAACCCCAGCTCCTTGGTCGATCGACAGATTGTCGGGTGCTCGTGCTAAATTTTTCGCGGCAATCGATACACAATCAGCATAGGTACCTAAACCATGAGAAGGATTCTTTAAGCCGTATACTAAATCACCAACGTTGAAATTATGAACATCGGCCCCTGTGGATAAAACACGTCCATAACAATCACTGCCCAGTACCAAGGGAAATTTAGGCACTAAAAACTGCAATTGATAGCGCCCCGCTCTGATCAGGCAATCCCTTGGGTTAACACTGGTCGCTAGATTGCTCACTAATACGTCTTTTGGGCCGCAGGCTGGGCTGGGTAGATCACCTACTTGCAAAACATCTGGTTTACCCGAACGTGTTTGAAATATCGCTTTCATTGAATTGATCCTAACTGTCTATAGAGCCATATTCACGGATAGAGCTAGCGAGTTAAAGCAAGATCGTTAATCAATTACGCCCTTTTGATTTAGAGAGGGATTGAGGCTCAGATTTTGACTTAGGTATTAGTGCGTTTAAGATCATCTCACCGGTAAACTTTGCATAGTTTTGGCGAAACTCTTGATAACCAGCATCACCATAGCTTTGCTTCAAGGTATCTTGCATCATGCCGGGTAGTAGGGTGATGGACATAAACGCCATTCGCACAACCTCGGCATCGGTATCACGATCGATCTTGCCGTCTTTAATCACCTGAACGACCCAGTTTTTAATCGTACGCTGCTCGTATTCAAACATCTCTTGCAGAAAGTGACTACCTGGCCCTTGTCTTAGTAAGTAAGTTTTGGCGATAAACTTAGGCATATTAGGATTCGCTTCATAGATCGAGATTACTTGATTAATAATATGAGTGAAGTCGAGCAAGGCTTCTTGCATGATCACTCCATGCAAAATATCCAAAATACGCCCATATTCCCGCTTGATCATGGCTTCAAACAAGCCCTGCTTGTTATTGAAGTAATACTTAATCATGCCGCTGCTAGTATCAGCTTGTTCGGCAAGGGTACGGATGCTCACGCTATGAAAGTCTTTTTCTAAAAACAAGTCACAGGCACAATCTAATAAACGCTCGGCTACATTGTCTTTCATCATCATTTTCTATTAAAAAAGGTTAATCACTTATATTGCCCTTTAAATAATTTTCATTCTATTTATTTTGATTCATAACTGGTTTGTTGTTGTTGCATCCTTTGGGGGGATGGCATGAATTGCCTCCTGTGCTTTGACGGTAGTTTGGCAGTAGTTTGGCTTTGGTTTGCCTTTATAACAGCATCTTTATATAGGTCACCTTTGCTACTCCCCTAGAAATCCCCCCTAAGTGCTTCCCGTAAGGCATTAACTCAATGATACGTTCAGGCGCTTCAGGTTGGTTTAACTGCGTATTAATGGCGATATTGAACATAGTTTACTGGCTGTTAGGTACATAAAATGCACAGTGTCGAATAACATTAAAAATAAAGGCAAGTTATGAACACTCACTCCAAAGGATCTAACCCAGATACAGATGTATTGATTATTGGCGCCGGAGTTTCCGGTATTGGTTTGGCGTATTATTTACAACGCGATCAGCCGAACAAGCGCTTTACCATCTTAGAATCTCGGGGCGATATTGGAGGCACATGGGACTTGTTCCGTTATCCGGGTATTCGTTCTGATTCCGATTTATACACCTTTGGTTATGAATTTAAGCCTTGGAAAAGTCCTAAAGCGATTGCCGATGCGGGCACCATTATGGATTATCTGCGCGAAGCCGTAGATGAAAACCAGATAGAAAAAAAGATCCGTTTTAATAGCCGAGTAGTCAGCGCAAACTGGTCGAGTGAAGACGCGCATTGGCGAGTAGAATTCACGGATACCGCTACAGGAAAAACCGAGGTAATGACGGCGCGCTGGTTATTCTCAGCAGCAGGTTATTATCGTTATGACGAAGGTTTTACACCCAACTTTAATGGTCGTGAAGACTTTAAAGGTCAGATTGTTCATCCGCAAACTTGGCCAGAAGATTTAGATTATCAAGATAAAAAAGTTGTGGTCATCGGCAGTGGTGCAACGGCAGTGACCTTGGTTCCAGCAATGGCTGACAAGGCCAAACATGTCACCATGTTGCAGCGTACCCCAACCTATGTGGTGAGTTTGCCAACGGAAGATCCGATTGCTAATGTGATCAAAAAAATCTTCCCAGAAAAATTAGCGTACAAAATGGTGCGCAGTAAAAACATCAACTTAACCCGTTGGTGGTGGCGCTTCTGTATGCGTTTTCCCAATGCCGCACGTAAACTCATACGCTTAGGCAATAAGAAGCTATTACCTGAAGATTATCCGATCGATACGCATTTTAACCCACCTTATGATCCTTGGGATCAGCGTTTGTGCGCGGTGACCGACGGTGATTTATTTGAGTCTATTAGTAGCGGTGATGCTTCCATCGTTACCGACCATATCGATACCTTTACCGAAAATGGTATAAAACTGAAGTCGGGCCAGCAGCTGGATGCGGACATTGTTATTACCGCAACGGGCTTAAACGTGCAGCTGTTCGGTGGCATTAATTATAGCGTAGATGGTGAGCCGATTAATTATCCCGATACCGTCGCTTATAAAGCGTTGATGCTTAGCGGTGTACCGAACTTTGCTTATGCCATTGGTTATACAAACTCGTCTTGGACATTAAAAATTGGACTTATCTGTGAGCACTTGTGTCGCATCATGCAGCATATGACAGAGCAAGATAAACAGATTTGTCAGCCAGAATTGCCCGACCCAAATATGCCAACCCGACCACTATTAGATTTTGGCGCAGGTTATGTTCAGCGCGTAATCGATACGTTACCACGCCGTGGTATGAGTGCTCCTTGGGATGTGGCGATGGATTATAAAGTCGATGCGAAAAATCTGCGTTTTGGTTCGGTCACCGACGATTGCTTGAAGTTTTATGAAGCTGAAAAGGCACCGAAAAAACCTGCTGAAGAAAAGAAAAGCCAAACCTCTAAAAAGTCGCAACTCACTGAAGCGGAAGCTGATTTTTTATAAGGGAGAATAATAATGACAAAAACAACTCAACCAGAAATTGAAGCGCGTAAAGATATTGATTTTGGCTTAGACGGAAATATTCCAAGATATTGGCATTCCAACGATCCCTTTAAAACTCGTATACACGATGCGTTGCAGTCGACCTTCCCAGAAGGTGAGCGCTACTTTATTTCCAGTGTGCGTGCGTTTCGCGACAAGATTACCGATCCACAGCTGATACACGAAGTTAAAGAATTCACCGTGCAAGAAGCTCAACACGGCATAGCGCATACTAAATACAATAATCTATTGGCCGAACAAGGTATGCCAATGGAACGCTTATTAGCCGAGCATAAAAACAAAACCAAAGAAGATGAACGCAATTGGTCGCCAGAATATAACCTTGCGATCACTGCAGCTGCAGAGCACTTTACTGCATTATTGGCCGATACTTATTTTACCAATAAAGAAACCACTGCTGGCATGGACCCTAAAATGCGAGCGTTATTTGCTTGGCATGCCATTGAAGAAATGGAACACAGATCTGTTGCCTTCAATGTTATGAAAGACGTCGCGAAAGTCGGTTACTTCACTCGTGCAAGAGCGATGGTACGAGCTACATGGTTAATCTCACATTTTATGTTCCACTTTGCCGATCAAATGTTAGAGGCCGATGGTTTTTCTAAATGGCAGCGCTGTAAAATGTTTATCAAAAACATTCCATGGTTATACGGCCCACGCAAAGGCCTTTTCTCATCCTTTGCACCCAATCTGTTGCGCTACTTTAAGCTCAGTTTTCACCCAGAAGATATTCCCGTGGTACACAACTATGGAGAATGGGTGAAGAGTTACGACGCAACAGGTAATCCTCACGAAGCGTGTAATGCCTTGGTAGCGGCCGCTTATTAATAAGCGGCTGGGTAGGTCATCTGTTATCGCTATGATTATTTCTAAACTGTGACGGCGAGCAAGCAAACCACAGCTTAAATGCTCGGCGAAAGCTGGAGAAATCTTTGTAGCCCAGTTGGCAGGCAATGGCATCGATTGTTAAATCTGATTGGGTAAGATAAAACTCGGCGTATTCTTTTAATATTCGAGTTCGTATTAGGCTGAAGCTACTGCCTTCTGTTTTTAAATGTCGGCTTAAGGAGCGCTCGGTTATATTTAAACTCTGCGCAACCTCAGTAACTGACAATAAAGGCGGTGGTTGCGCCGAAAGAAAACGGCGTACATGATCGCTAAACGGGCTTTGGCTATCTTTGCGAAGCTGTTTCAATTGTTGATCTAACTTCAGCTGAAGACCTTCCCAAATAACAGGGTCAAAGAAGGGCGATTGCAGAGATAAATACTGCTCAGGAATTTCAATGGCCCCATGGCTGGCCGAAAAATAACAAGGGCTATGAAGGTACTCGGCATAATTAATAGATTGCTTGGGTTTTTCATAGGGAAAGAAAAATTTTCCGTTCTCAAAATTCCCACCGACGACGGCTTCGATTAAATTCTGTGATAACAGCATCATCACCTCTGTTTGAAATCTTTGCGTACTGCCCAGGTCCGCCAGTTCAATGAAGATTACTTTTATCCCCTGTGCAGTTTTAATAACATCTAAGCGAAAATAAGCCGCATGAATGTGAACCATCGCCGCCGCGAGCATAAGCGCATCTTTTACACTTGGAGCGCACAGCATGGCATTACCCAGTTCGCCTAATGCCGCTGGCGCAAGTTTAAGTCCAACCTTTAAACCCAATGATTCGTCTGGATACTGAGCCTGCACACGGCGCAGAAAACTGAAGAAATCAGGATAAGGCATAAAAGGCTGTGCGCTAATGTCGCCATATTGTAACGACGAATCGCATAGCAGTCGATCTGCCTCTACTGCAGACAATTGCAGCTCTCGGCAGATGAATCGCGCATAGATTGTAGAGATGTGCTGCATGAGAGACCTTGGGTAATTCGTTTAGCAATTACAGATGTCTGAAAATACCATAGTCGTGTCTGACTGCGCAATTTAACTTTTAGCTGACTCTGGCACTATAAATTCTCGATCTTTTCTAGATTTTTAAGGCAGGCACTGCATGACGCAAGCAACTCATGGCGATAAAAAAATAATAGCCGCCGCGATACAGCTGGATACTCGCATAGGTGATACCACTTATAACCTAGCCAGATGCGAGCATTTGGTCGAACAGGCGATTGCGAAAGGGGCAAGCTGGATTGCACTCCCCGAGTTTTTCAATACTGGAGTCAATTTTGATCCTCAACTTGTTAGCAAAATAGAAACAGAAGAAGGAATGTCGGCGCAATTATTACAGCGCTTATCGACCCTGCATCAGATCGTTATTGGCGGCTCATTCATGTGTCGAATCACAAACAGTGATGGCAATTTAGCAGGGGTTCGTAACCGCTACTTGTGTTTCAGTAATGGAAAATTAATAGGACGCCATGACAAAGATCTTCCTACCATGTGGGAAGCGGCTTTCTATGAAGGCGGTGAGCCCAGTGATACGGGTGAACTTGGATTAGTCGATGGAATTCGAGTTGGAACCGCTGTGTGTTGGGAGTTCCTGCGTACTCAAACTGCCCGTCGTTTACAAGGTAAGGTCGATGTCATTATCGGCGGCTCTCATTGGTGGAGCATTCCTGAAAATTGGCCAGCATTTTTAACCCGAAACATGGAAGAAAAAAATTCTGAAAACTTTATCGCCACCGTGCAAGAAACCGCTCGTTTAATCGGTGCGCCGGTTATTCATGCATCCCATTGTGGGCGCTTTGAAAGTAAATTCCCCAGCATTCCTGGCCTACGTTACCAAGGTATATTAGAAGGTCATGCGGCTATTATTGATGGCCATGGCAAGATACTCGCCCACAGAAGTAAAGAAGAAGGTGAAGGCTTCGTTATCGCCGAACTGACTCTTGGGCAGATGACTCTTGGGCAGCTGGGTACTAAGCATAAAATTCCCAAACAGTTTTGGTTACGCAAGCGGGGCCTCTTACCGATTATCTCTTGGCATTTAGATGGTTACTTTGGCAAGCGTTGGTATAACAAGAACGTAAAATCAAAACAGAATAATGAAAAGGCAGTATCATGACATTCCCCGAAGTTGGCCCTCAGTGGTTATTAATTACCGCAGCTATCGCGATGCTGATCTCTTTAGTCGAGGCTTGGCTAGCAACCTTAATTATTTATGGGAAAATCGGTTTTCTAAAAAAGATATTTCCAGCCACTCATAATCTTATTCGCAGCCATGTCGATTACACCATAATGACGGGATTAGCAGCGGTTCTCTATTTTGTCATCACGCATTTAGAACTTCAGATCCCTAATGCAATTATTGTGATCTTTTGTGCTGGTTTACTCTATAACCCCGCAGGTTTTATTGCCAAGGCGATGAATCCTAAAGCGGGTAATAGCGATACAGTTCTTGGGCGTATAATCGTGTGTGCCGGTTTTCTACCAGCCACGATTGGCTTCGGTTATATCATGATTTCTGTATTAAATAAGTTGCTGTAATTATTAAATCGTTATGAGGGTTTATTTTAAATTTAAATAACCATTGATAGATAGAAATAGTCTATAAAAATAGATGTTTTCTGCTTCTTTAGTGTCGCCATAAGCTAAAATTAATACAGGTTGTATAACTGCATTTATTCTAGTTTATGGTGACTTTATGTATGCGTTAAAAACTGTAGATTACGAAGATATTAGCGAAGGTCTTCTTGAAGGTATTAGCGAAAACCCCAGTGAGTATTCCACTTCTTTGGAAGAAAGTAATGAACAACTCGAAGATCAAATCACCACGCTCGCAGGCCAAATTAACGCCGCCAATTATCGCTTCTTAAAACTCATCGCAGAATTCGACCGCAGACAAATTTGGGCGGGTTATGGCATTCGGTCTTGTGCCCATTGGTTAAATTGGAAATGTGGTATCGCCATGACGGCAGCCCGTGAAAAAGTAAGAGTTGCTAGAGCATTAGAAGGTTTGCCATTAATTAACGAGGCTTTTCAAAAAGGTAAGATCAGTTTTTCTAAAGTTCGAGCTATGACCAGAATAGCCACTGAAGAAGATGAAGGTTTTTTATTAAATATTGCGGAATATGGTACAGCTCAGCACATGGAAATTCTGGTGAAAGCCTATCGTACCGTGAGCCGTATTGCCGATAAGCAAGAAGATTTTAATGCTGCAGATATTGGCCTTAGCCAAGAAGAGCAAGAAAAAAGAAAGTATGAACAGCAACAAGAAAATAGAAGTGTAACCTGTTATCAAGACGATGATGGTTCATGGATTATCAAAGCTAAGCTTCCGCAGGAAGAGGGTGGCTTAATCGCAAAAGCACTAAAGGAACTCGGTGATAAAATCGCGGATGCTCAAAAGGCTCGTGATAGCGAAGCTGATAGAAAAATGGAAGTAGTGAATGGAAAAGATAGTGAAATAGAGAGTTCGGAACTGCCTCAAAACAGTGCAAAAAGCGTTTCCGCGGAAACTTTTTCTCTCGATAAAAAAGAAGAAAACTTGACCTTTCCTCAACGTCAAGCCGATGCATTATTAGCCATCGCTGAGCATTATCTTGCGAACCCGACTATTGAATCATTAAAAGGCGCAGAACGTTGCCAATTAGTGATGCATGTCAGAGCTGGGGCAGGCCATACAGCAGGAACGCCAGTAGATACTAATTTAGATGGCCGCTGGCTATTACCCGATGTGGCAAGGCGCATGGCATGTGATGCGGGCTTGCTGCTGGTACAAGAGGATGAGGTCGGCAATGTGTTGGATATAGGCCGTAAAACACGGGTTATACCGCCTGCTATGGCGAGGGCATTAACGATTCGAGATGGAAGCTGTCAGTTCCCAGGCTGTTGTGAAATCCGTTATGTCGAAGGGCATCATATAAAGCATTGGGCCGATGGCGGTGAGACTAAGTTAGATAATCTAGTAACCTTGTGTCGCTATCATCATAGAGAACTGCATAAAGGCTCGTTCTTCCTTTCGCTTAAACCTACAGCTCCTAATCACAAATCTAACCCACAGCGCTTTGCCGAGCGGTTATGTTTCTCTAAAGTCGACCAGTATTGGAATGCGCCATTTAATAAATCAAAAGACTTTGTTATAGCGGCCAACCCAGCGAAGTTTAGTTGTGCTTGCTGTAATCATGAAGATTTAGGAAAGACGATTCCTAGGGTGATCTATAATACCATTGATGAAAAAACGGCAGTGACTAAATGGGCGGGTGAATCAATGGATTTGGGAATGGCAATTGATGGCTTGCTGGCAGCAAAGAAAATAACGTGAAATCAGGCACAAAAAAACCGCCTTCTGGATTCCAGCAAGGCGGTTTTTATGCTTTAAAATTAGTGAAAAATTACAATCTAAATTTCAACATCAAATTAACAACATTCTTGAATAGACCGCCGTAAGGTGGAGACAGCATCAAAATGATTTTAGACGTTAGGCCAGACTGTTTGAATACTGGGCGCAGCTTGGAAAACTCTTTAAAGCCTTCTTCACCATGGTAGTGGCCCATGCCGCTATTACCAATTCCGCCAAATGGCATATCGTGTTGAGCAACGTGGAACATACAATCGTTGATGCATACGCCGCCAGACAATGTTTTGTAGAATAAATCGTTCTGAGTTTTCTTGTCGTTAGAGAACATGTACAAGCCCAGCGGACGATCGCGTTCGTTGATGTACTCAACCACTTCATCCAATGATTTATAGGTTTTGATCGGTAGCAGTGGGCCGAAGATCTCGTCTTGCATTACGATCATGTCATCGCTTGGGTTTACGATGATGTGCGGTGCGATTTTTTTGCTTTCTGCGTTTGCGTCAGCGCCTTGCAATAGATTAACCACTTCGGCGCCTTTTTCTTTGGCGTCTTCTAGGGTGGCTTGCAAGCGAGTGAATGCAGCTTGGTCGATGATTGCAGTTAAGTCTGAGTTGTTGACGCTGTCGTAACGGCTACCCACGATTTCTTTCGCGTGCTTAACAAACTCTTCAACCTTGCCTTCTGGTAGAAATATGTAGTCAGGGGCAACACAGGTTTGGCCAGCGTTTAAGAATTTAGGGAAGGTCATGCGCTCGGCGACTGTGCGGATATCGTAGTCAGGAGCGACGATGGTCGGAGACTTACCGCCCAGTTCTAGCGT